>Ga0247739_10000021_pt1 | contig 168787 bp, 133 predicted proteins | sample UWRJL058202B2_FD_180943 | JGI IMG/M metagenome (GOLD analysis project Ga0247739, IMG submission 180943) | Plant litter microbial communities from Arlington Agricultural Research Station in Wisconsin, United States - UWRJ-L058-202B-2 | ecosystem: Environmental > Terrestrial > Plant litter >... | reverse complement strand
TTTGAAGTTTTTTTTGAGAAATTTTCATTCCCTTTTTCCTTCTAAACCTTACCAATCTTTCAATGAACTTTCCGTGTTTTGCGGGGTGCAAATGTAACTTCTGTTTTTAAATCTCACAAGCTTTTTTAAAACTTTTTTTGAAAATATTTTTTCGTTTAGTTTAACTAGCCTGTCAGTATTTCAGTGAACGTCTGTCGTTGTTGCGGGTGCAAAAGTAGCACCTTTATTGAGTTAAACAAGCTTTTGCAACAACTTTTTTTGATCTTTTTTAAAACTTTTTCTTAACACTCTGATAACACAAAACTTAGCTTTTGATCTTTTTTGTCGTTTATAGGTATTTTCTGTAGTGATTTGCATTTATCCCAATTCCATTAATATTCTATATGCCATTTTTAAAGACATCATATCATAATTCATTCTTTTATGAGAACTTGACAATAAGGCAATCCTCATGCTTTTTTGAATATATTCCAGTTTTAAACACGTTTTACCAAGAAAGCCAAACGCATATACTTTGGATTTAAACCATTTTCTTGTTTGTCGTAAACTGAAAGAACTCCAAGTTTATTAGTATTCCTAAATATTCTTATGAAAAATACTGCCCTAGCCCCGATAGAAGTGGAAATCCTTTTGTTTTTTTCTTTAAAAAACAAAAGATTGAAACGGATAGCGGGAATAGCTCCTAATATTTATTTAATTCCAAACTTTAAAAAAGCTTCGACTTCGATCAGCTGGACAGATGTTCTCCTATACCTTCTGTAGTAAACCCGACAGGTTTTAAAAACCTGTCGGGTTCTTTGACGAATACTTATATATTAGAATAGAAACTTCTCCTTATATATGTATACAAACAATATATAAAAACAAACCCGACAGGTTCTAAAGATCTGTCGGGTTAGATAAGATTTTACTCTTATATATTATTTATTATCGCTAATCAAAACGAATGGCTTTGACCGGAGAAATCTTGGTTATAATATAGGAAGGAATTAATAGCACAAGAAAACAAACTGTAATAGTCATTAAGTTTAACAAGACCACATAACCCCAATTTATATATACTGGTGCCTGGTTGACATAGTAGTTTTCAGGATTTAATTGAACGACTCCAAATTGCTGCTGAATAAGCAATATTGAAATACCAATTAGATTACCCCAAAAAAGTCCTCTTATTATAAGATAGAAGGCATTATACAAAAATACTTTACGAACTGTCCAGTTATTTGCGCCTAATGCTTTTAGAATTCCGATCATTTGTGTTCGCTCTAAAATAAGAACTAACAATGCTACTACCATATTTATAGTTGCCACTAATATCATAACGGCCAGAATAACGATGATGTTAAAATCGAAAAGCTGAAGCCAGTCGAAAATGTAACTGTATTTCTCTACTATTGTTTTAGTATCTAAGCTTGATGACGTTTGTTCGTAGATCTGATCTCCGGTTGCTTTAATATTATTAAAATCTTTTACAAAAACTTCGAAAGCTCCAACCTGATCCGGTGTCCATTTATTGATTCGCTGAATATGACGAATGTCTCCTATTATATATGTAGCATCGAAATCCTGAAAACCAGAATTAAATATCCCCGTAATTTTAAATCGGCGGCTATTTGGCATCTTGCCCGCTTCTTCTTTAATAAAAAATGTATTAAAGTTGTCTCCCACTTTTAAATTTAATCGGTCTGCAAGAAACCTGGAGATTATAACATCTTCATTTAAGGATTTGGAGAAGTCCGGTAATTTACCTTCTACCAAATACTCTTTAATATTATTCCAGTCGTAATCTGCTCCTACCCCTTTGAAAACAATTCCTTCGAATGCATTTTCGGTTCTGATTATTCCGGCTTTACTTGCGATTGCCTGAATGTGACTTACCTCTGGAACTGATTTGAAATTGGGATAAAAATCTTGTTTTTTAGAAATAGGAACTAAAGTTACTTCTGAATTATTATTGTCATAATTCGAAATAATAACCTGACCGTTGAATGCTGAAACTTTTTCACGTATTTTTTGCTGCAAACCAATTCCGGTTGCCACCGAAACCAACATCATAATAATACCAATTGCGATAGCCGAAATAGCAATTTTAATAATAGGTGCCGATATACTGCTTTTATAATCTTTTGCAGTGATAAGTCTTTTAGCTATAAAATATTCTAGATTCAATTTATGAGGGTCTTATTGATTTATTGAGTCGGTTTAGGTTTGTCTTAATCAAAAATACGTTTAAAAAAGCAAAAACAAATTGTTCCGAAAAACAATTACGAATTATTTAAATTCTTTACAAAGGCATTTTCTTTTTCATTTCTTCGACAATATTATAAGCTGCCGGACAAATTGCCACATTTTTTAAAGTAAGATCTGCTATTTGCTGAAACTTTTTTCGATCTGTATGCGGAAATTCCCTGCATGCTTTTGGGCGAACATCGTAAATCATGCAGTAATTTTCATTGTCGAGAAAAGTACAGGGAACACTTTTTAAAACATAATCTTTGTCTTCATCAATTCGAAGATACTGATCAATGAATTGTTGTGGTTTTTGTCTAAAAGATTTTGAAATTCTTTCAATATCGGCCAAAGTAAATAATGGCCCAGTTGTTTTACAACAATTGGCACATTGCAAACAGTCCGTTTTTTTAAATTCGGCATCATGCAAATCCTGCATCATGTAATCTAAATTCTTGGGTTGTTTCTTTTTCAGCTTATCAAAATACTTTTTGTTTTCGATATGCTTATCTTTGGCTAACTTATTTAAGTTATTTAAAATTTGTTTCAAGACTACTATTTCAAAGTTGATCTGCAAAATTAAACAACTTTAAACTTGAAACCTTAAACTTTGAATTAAATTACAATGAAAGATCTTTTTGGAAAAGCGATGTTTGATTTTCAGACGAATAATTCACCTGAAGACATTATTACTGAAACCACTATTTCTGAAGAAGACGAAATGAGTGTCGATTATCTTTTTCGTTCTTATAATGAAATGCCTAAAATTGAGCAAAAAGCATTACAATTAGCCACGGGAAAAGTCCTGGATGTTGGCTGCGGAGCCGGAAGCCATAGTTTATCACTGCAAAATGATCGCAATTTAGACGTTACTTCTATTGATATTTCTGAAAAGGCAATTGAAACCTGTAAACTTCGAGGTGTAAAAAATGCAAAAGTTCAAAATATTTTAGATTTTGAAGGAGAAAAATTTGATACTATTATATTATTAATGAATGGTGTTGGTATTTTTGGAAAATTAGAAAACTGCAACAACTATTTATCTAGGCTAAAATCTCTTTTGAATGAAGGCGGGCAAATTTTATTAGACAGTTCTGATATCATTTATATGTTTGATGAAGATGAAGATGGGGGAAAATGGATTCCGTCGAATAATGATTATTATGGAGAATTGGTTTTTAATATTTCATACAAAGGTGAAAAAGAAGAACCTTTTGATTGGTTGTATCTCGATTATAATACACTTCAAAATGCCGCTATTGCAAATGGTTTAAAATGTGAACTTATTTTAGAAGGCGAACATTATGATTATTTGGCTAAACTTTCAATTTAAACTAAAATTTTATCGATCATGAAAGCATTAGATTTAGAAAAATTAAAGTATCCGATAGGAAAATTTGAATTTCCAACGGAATTTAGCTCTGAATATATTTCTGATAAAATTCATGAGATCGAATCTTTTCCTGAAAGATTAAAAAATGAAACGATTCATTTAACAGATGAACAATTGGATACACCTTATCGCCCTGGAGGATGGACGGTTCGAAAAGTGATTCATCATTGTGCCGAAAGTCATATGAATTGTTACATTAGAATAAAATGGGCTTTGACAGAAAATAATCCGGTAATAAAACCATATGACGAAAATTTGTGGTCTGAATTACCCGATAATTTAAATATGCCAATTCAGCCCACATTGATCTTGCTGGAAGGTTTACATTTTAGACTGGCTTATATTATGAGGAATTTATCAGAATCAGAACTTGAAAAATCTTTCATTCATCCTGAAAACAATTCCGAATATAGAATAAAACAGTTAATCGGAACGTATGCCTGGCACGGAAATCATCATTTAGCTCATATAACGACTTTAAAGAAATATAAAAATTGGAAGTAGGCTAGTATTGATTCCTTTTTACACACTTGTGTATTATTTACAAAAAACAAAAAATCTCTTCGCCTGAAGAGATTTTTTGTTTTTTACTTAAGGGATATTTAAATATTTATGCGTTTGAAGAGACACTCTCCATTTCGGATTGTTCATTACATAATCAACAATTAGCGGCGTCATCTCTTCTTTTTTACTCCATTCCGGCTGAAGAAAAAGAATCGCATTATCGTTTACCAGTTCAGCTTGTTCTTCTGCAAAAATAAAATCATGTTTATTGTAAATAATCACTTTTAACTCATGTGCATTATCATATACAGTTTGAGTTGGCAATTTATTTTTTTTAGGCGAAAGACAAATCCAATCCCAATATCCTGTAAGCGGATAAGCGCCCGAAGTTTCTATGTGAACTTTTAAATTTTTATTTTTTAATTCCTGTGTTAAGAGCGTCATGTCCCATGTCAATGGTTCCCCTCCTGTAATCACAACAGTATCAGCATAAGTTGCAGCATTATTTACAATTAAATCAACACTTGTTGGCGGATGTAATTCTGCATTCCAACTCTCTTTCACATCACACCAGTGACAACCTACGTCACAACCTCCAATTCGTATAAAGTAAGCAGCTGTACCTGTATGAAAACCTTCGCCCTGAATGGTGTAGAATTCTTCCATTAAAGGCAACATTGCTCCTTTATTTACTTCTAATTGTATTTCTTTTGATAACATTATTTTATTTTAAAGTGCAAAGATAGTCAATTAAATACGGAACAAAAAAAACCGATAGTTCTTTGAACTATCGGTTTATATTTAATTTAAAAAGCTTTATTTATTTTAAAGCCTTAACTGATTGAGAAGCGTAGCTATTTGCCGGATCCAAAACCAAAGTTTTGTTGAAATATTCAATTGCTTTAGCTTTATCTGTATTAGCATAACTAGCACCAATGCTGTTGTAAGCTTCTACGATTTTTTTAACTGTAGCAGGTTTAGCTAATTCTTCTGCACCTTTTGCAGTTGTTTTAGTAACATACTCTTCGTAGTTTTTAATAATCTGATCGTCTTTCTCTAACAAGTTGTTGATTCTTCCTTTGTATAAGTAAGCTTCATCATATGTAGGAGAAGCAACTAAAACTCTGTCAAAAGCTTCTTCTGCTTTAGCTAATGCAGCAGCATCTACAGTACCTTTTGCTTTACCAGCATTTGCATAATACAATGAGATACCATAATAAACATTGTCGTCTAAGTAATTTTTAGATTCTTTATTATTTGCTCCAAGTTCAAAAATAGTTGCTGCCTGAGCAAATTGTTTTTTACCAAATAAAGCTTTTCCAAAATCTGCAAGTTCTTCAACTACTAAAGGCTCTAATTCAATTGCTTTTTTAATATCAGCAACTCCTGCATCAAAAGCAGCCTGATCCACTACTCCTTCAGCATTTGTACCTTTTTTGATTTTAGATAAACCTAAATACAAATAATCTCTACCAATTACTTTGTTAGAAGGTACTTTGATAAAATCTTCAATAGATTTGATAGCAACATCTACATTTCCGTTTTCATAAGCTGCATATCCTAAATATCTGTAAATTCTAGGATTCACTTTGTCTTCAGCAATCATTTTATTTGCTACAACCTCAAGATTTTTATAATCTTTAACTAAGATTAAGAAATCTGCGTGACGCATTTTTGAGTCTAATGAATAATCAGTAAGACTTAAATATTTCTCATAGTTTGTAATTGCATTTTGCATATTAACTTTAGAAGTCGAAGGTTTATTACGTCCCCATTTGTAATATGTTTCAGCTAATTCTCTGTAAACAGGACCATAATTAGCGTTTAATGCGATAACTTCATTGAAGGCTTTAATTGCTTCTTCGTAAGATTTAGCTCCTTTCAACAAAACACCCAATTGCATTTTTGCTCTTAAAAGTGTTGGATCTGCTGTAAATGCATCACGATACGCTTTGTAAGCATCGTTTTGATTATTAGCTCCATAATATGCATCTCCAATTGCTAAAAGTGCCTGAGCATTTTGCGGCTCGATTGCCAATGCTTTTTTCAAAGACGCAACAGCATTTGTATAATCAGGATTATCTGAATTTGTGTATGCTTTACCAATGTAGATAAACTCATCTACATCTTTACGTTTCATATCTTTTGTAGCTAATCCAAAATTTGCAGTAGCCGAAGCAGTATTTTTACTATCAAGATCTATTTGACCTAATCCAATGTAGTTTAAGTTTTTCTTGTCTGACGCTTCTAATCCATTTAAGAAATAAATTTTCGCAGAATCTACAATGGACTGATTTAAGTAAACAGTACCTAAAACAAAATTTGCTTCTCCGTCAGATGGTTTAGCTTTAATAATCGATTTTAGCAATGATTTTGCTTTTTGAAATTGCTCTGCATCGATTGCTTTTTTAGCTTCTTTGATATCTTGCGCTTGTGCAACAGAAGCTGAAGCAACTAAGGCAAGACTAAAAATTTTAAATTTATTCATCTTTATTGTAATTAATTTATTCTTTATCGTTAATAATTTGACTTCTAATTTGCAGTTTACGCCCCGGAGTTCTCACAGGTAATAATCCCGACTTCAAAACTATTCTTTGTCCAATGTCTCCAGATATGAATGACGCAAATCCCATTCCTAAACCAGTATAACCCTGACAATTAATAATAAACAAATCACGTGCCAAAGGATATTTTAATTCAGCCAAATCATTTTGTGTCGGGCTATAATACTTATCATCCTTTAATCCTTTAACACTTAAAACATTAATTTTCTTTATTATTTCATGCATATTTGCTGTTGGCTGTGATAACCAGTTAACACCAACAACCCCAATCATTCCATCATTTTCAGAAACAAATTTGATCACTTCATCATTTGTTTTAAATGAAAAAATACCATTGGCAGGAACTTCCTTTACTTTGGCTAAATCCTTCATGTAACGTACTGTACTTGAATTTGGATTATCAAAAACCAGCCCTTTAATTCTTGAATCTGCTTTTCCCTGCATAAAATCAATTACTGATTTCAACGCAATTAATGTATCATTATTGCTTTTGTTTGAAATTAAAGCAATCGCATCAATTGCAAAAGGAGTAACTCTAGGATTTATTTTATTTTTAACAAATCTATCTCTTTCCTCCTGAGTTAAATCTCTTGCTGTAATTACAACTTTAGCTTTTTGATTAGCAAGATCATTAATCAATTCTCCTTCTGATTTTGCTTTTATTGAAATCTTAGCATCATAAGTACCTTCAAAAACAGCTACCTGATCTTCTACTATTGGTCTAATAGATTCATCAACAGTAACATCAATAGCTCCTTTTAAAATTGATTCTTTATCAGATTCACTCTTGCTTTTTTGGTTACACATGGCAAACAAAAAAACAAAAGCTATCAAAGCAAAAACTTTAGCATATTTAAACATAACTATTCTGTGTTTGAATTAATTAATCTTAAAAATCGTATACCTGAGTAAACGATTAATAAAATTCCAAAAGCATATCTGTACATAGGATCCATGTTTAACGGCAATTTTTTCCAAAACATGATCATTAAACCAAGTACAAGATATATCAAAAAAAAGAGTATTCCTAAAACAAGAAGAAATCGCTCTTTGAGCGATTTCTTCTGAATATTATTAAGCATATCTTTTAACATTATTCTGCAGATTGAATAGTAATAGGAAGAGAGTAAAGAACCCTAACTTTTTTACCATTTTGCTCGCCGGGAGTCCATTTTGGACATTTTTTAAGAACACGAATTGCTTCTGCTCCTGTACCGTAACCGATATCCCTTAAAACTTTAATGTCGGTTAATGAACCGTCTTTTTCAACTACAAAAGTAACATAAACTTTACCTTTTAAACCTTCTTCTTCCGGAGTTTTGTAATTGTTTCCTACGAATTTGTAGAACTTTTCAATTCCTCCAGGGAAATCTGGTTTTACCTCGATACCAGCAGTGTTATAAACGTTGTTATCTTCCTGAATGATCTCGGTAACTGGTCCTTTTCCAACTGGCTCATCCACAGTTAAAACTGCATCCGGATCTCCTTTGATAGTTTCAGAACCAATTTTCTTCTCCTTAAGATCCACAATTTTTGGTGGCTCTTCTGTGATTTCCTCTGTTTTAGCAACAACCGGTTTCACGAACTTCACTTGATCCACTTTTGGTGGAGGTGGTGGAGGTGGCGGAGTATTTGGTTTAATTACTTCTTTCTTTGGAGGTAATTTTATCGTAGTAAGTTTAATATCGTTATTTTCCAGCTCATCACCAGAATCTGGTAAGAAGCTTGCAATAAGTGGTGCTGCAACAGCAAGAGCAAAAATAACTGAACCAATGATAAGAGCTCTTACCGTGGTTTTAGTATTTGATTTTCTTAACTCATATGCACCATATATCTTATTACGTCCTTCGAATACGATATCAAGCCACTGATTTTTAATTATATCTAATTTCATATTTCTTGATTATTAGGTTATTGTCAAAATAAGACTGCTCTTATTTTTTCTCTAACAATTCGGTTTCTTTAGGTAGAAAATCATTCACAATTGCATAAGTTGCAACTCCTGTAATAGCCATTTCATCTAAAATGTCTACTAAGTTTTTGTACTTCGATTTTTTACCTGGCTTGATGATTACAATAATCCCTTTATCCTTGCTACCAGTATATTCAACTACTGATTTTTTACGAGCTAATAATTCTTTACGAATACCATCTTTCCCATAAGCAATATCTTTAGGACCAGCAATAGGACTATCTAATAATCCCATATAGTAAACAAGCTTATTGTTCTCTCCTAACATAACAGTCATAGTTCGTCTTTCATCAACTTTTATGTCCTTGTTTTTGGTAGGATCCTCATCTTTATCTGGCAAACCTAAACTCATCGATTGAGGTTTTGACAACGTAGTGGTTAACATAAAGAACGTGATCAATAAGAAAGCCAAATCCACCATCGCAGTTAAATCTACTTTAGAGTTTTGCTTTTTACTTCTTACCTTACCACCTTTTCCGCCACCACCGTCGCCGGTATTTAATTCAGCCATTTTAGTGTATATTTTTTAATTAAAAGTCTTTTCCTCTCATACCAGTAACTAAGTTAAAGGTATTGATTTTTTGATCTTGCAGGATATCCATAATCTTTTTGATTTGTGGATACTCTTCTTTTGAATCACCTTTAATAGCGATTTGCAATTCTTTATCATCAAGATCAATTGTAGCTCTTCTAGCAATCAAAAGCCAATCTTTTAATTGATTATCCAAAGAATCCATTGGGATTCCTCCTTGATTTGCTTTACTTCTATCAGCCGCTTTCATGTTGATGATTTGTTTCAAACCTGCAACCGGAACACCGAAGTCATCCATTAATGCAAATTGATTTTTATCATCTTCAGAAAAAGTAACTCCGTATTTTTGACCCATTCCTTCAAGAGTTCTTTTACGAACTTCTCTACCTTTAATGTCAAAAAACACTTTACTTTTCCCATCTTTTCCTTTACCAATAATGATCGTAGCTAAATCCGTATCAGGTAATTTAGTTTGAACAGTAGAAGAAGGCATATCTACAGGAAGTGCCTCAGGCACCTTAGCAGTAGCGGTCAAAATAAAGAACGTAAGCAAAAGGAACGCAACATCGCACATGGCAGTCATATCTGTCGATGTTGACTTTTTTTTCATTTTTATTTTAGCCATTCTCTTTTATTTTTATTTTGATATAATTAATTGTAATTATTCAAAAATTAATTATTGTTTCAAACTTCCTCTGAATCTTCTGTAAGTATTCACGATTGTAGTACCAGCCTCATCGATAGAGTAAGTTAAATCGTCAATTTTAGCAGTAAAGAAGTTGTAAGAAACGATAGCTAAGATAGAAGTAGAGATACCTGTTGCAGTGTTGATAAGTGCTTCAGAGATACCTGTTGCAAGAGCAGCCTGATCTGGAGTTCCAGCAGAAGCTAACGCACCAAACGCTTTAATCATACCTGATACAGTTCCTAATAATCCTCCTAAAGTTCCTAATGATACTAAAGTAGAGATAATAGTCATATTTTTTTCTAACATTGGCATTTCTAATGAAGTTGCCTCTTCGATTTCTTTGTGGATTACTTCAGAAGCTTCTTCACTGTTGAAACCTTCTTTTTTAACGTCTTGGTATTTAATCAAAGCAGATTTAATTGCATTTGCAACTGAACCTTGTTGTTTGTCACATGAAGCGATAGCAGCCTCGATGTTTCCTTCTTTAATACTTGCTTGAACGCTTTTCATGAATTTATCTAAGTTAGATTTTCCAGCAGCTTTACCAATAACGATAAATCTTTCAATAGAAAAAACAACAACCATTAAAAACATACCTAATAATACCGGTACAATAAATCCTCCTTTATATACTTGTCCTAATGTATTGATTGGGTGACCTGTTTCAGGATTACCTCCTTCGAAGTTAGAAGCATCTCCCATGATTACTTTCCAAATAAACACCCCTACCAAGATACACGCTACAATAATGATTCCAGTAATCATTCCTCCCCCATTCGAAGTGCTTTCTTTTTTAACTTTAACGTTTGCCATTTTTTTAAATTTTAATAGTTTTAAATAATTTTTATTTTTTAGTTATATTTAACTTGTAGAGGAGCAAATTTATACGTTTAGTTTAAATAAAAAAACTTTTTTTAATTTTATTGAAGGAAATTTAACGTCAATTTAAAAAATATCTCATTAATTTGCAGGCGTCATTTTTTCGATAAACCAAAAATAAGGGCGAATTATGGGAAAATTACAACGTTTTAGTAAATATTCAAAGATTCCATTGATATCTTCTTAAAAAGTTGCGAAATTATTTTTTATCGTATTTTTAATTGTCAAAAGCTTTTTCTTACTAAAAAAAAACTACTAAGAATGTTAAAAAAAAAGCAATACTCTTATAATCATCTAAATTACAAACAAAAACATGAATAAAAAAGATAATTTCATCCAAGATATAAACAATGGTTATTTATCAAAAGGTGACAGTATTATACTGGGAGGTGCAATTTTAGAAGGCGAGCCAATAGCCGAAGTGCATGTGAAAATTCCTTTAAAAACCTTAAATCGCCACGGATTAATTGCCGGAGCAACGGGAACGGGAAAAACCAAAACCATTCAGGTTTTTTCTGAGCAATTATCAAATGCCGGAATTCCTGTTTTAATGATGGACATAAAAGGAGACTTTAGCGGTATCGCAAAAGAAGGTAAAGAAGAAGGCTTTATAACCGAGCGACACACCAAAATAAATATACCTTATAATGTATCTGCATATCCTGTTGAATTGATGTCATTATCAAAACAAAACGGAGTTCGTTTACGTGCAACAGTTTCTGAATTTGGCCCTGTATTATTTTCCAGAATTTTAGATTTAAATGATACTCAGGCTGGCGTTTTTTCCGTAATCTTTAAATATTGCGATGACAAACAAATGCCGTTATTGGATTTAAAAGACATCAAGAAAGTCATTAATTATATTACTGAAGAAGGAAAAGACGAAATCACCGCGAGTTACGGTAAAATTTCGACTGCCACTACAGGGACTATTTTGAGAAAAATAATCGAATTAGAACAACAAGGCGGAGATTTATTTTTTGGCGAATTATCTTTTGAAATTGATGATTTAATGCGAATTGACGAAAACGGAAAAGGTTATGTAAACATCATCCGCCTGACGGATATTCAGGATAAACCAAAATTATTTTCGACTTTTATGTTGAGTTTATTGGCTGAAATCTACCAGAAAATGCCTGAAAAAGGAGATGCAGAACAACCGGAATTAGTCATTTTTATTGACGAAGCGCATTTAATTTTTAATGAAGCGAGCAAAGCATTATTAGAACAAATTGAAACGATTGTAAAATTAATTCGTTCTAAAGGTGTTGGTGTTTATTTCGTAACGCAAAATCCAATGGATGTACCGAGCGGTGTTTTGGCCCAATTAGGTTTAAAGATTCAGCATGCTTTAAGGGCTTTTACTGCAAATGACCGACAAGCGATTAAAAAAACGGCCGATAATTATCCCACTTCACAATACTATAAAACTGACGAATTATTAACCAGTCTGGGAATTGGAGAAGCTCTGGTAACGGCACTAAACGAAAAAGGAGTTCCAACACCGCTTGTAGCCACAATGATGCGCGCGCCACAAAGCCGAATGGACGTTTTGACTTCTGATGAAATCGAAGCAATCAACAGCAAATCAAAATTGGTAAAAAAATACAGTGAAGAAATTGATCGTGAAAGTGCGTACGAAATACTAAACAAAAAAATTGAAGAAGCTTCGCAAGCCGCAGCAGAACAAGAACAACAAGCACCAACAAGATCTTCAAAATCAGAACCTACTACAGCCAGCGTTGTAACTAAATCTGTTTTGAAAGTAGTAACAAGTGCAACTTTTATAAGAGGTGTTTTTGGCGTTTTGACAAAAATATTCAAGAAATAAAAATTTCACCATATAAGTTATATAACTTCAAATAAAATCTTTGCCTATAGATTAAATGAACTTATATAACTTATATGGTGAAAAAATCATGCGTTTTGCAACAACTCCAGAATCTTAGTATCTATTTCCGGAGTATTCCAGATATTTTCTATGTTGTCTATTTTTAGGATTTCTTCCATAATTCCGTTTTGGAAATCTCCAATTGCCAAAGCTTCGGCATACGGACGGTCGCTAAAAGTTACACGACTGTAAAGCGGAATCCATTTATCAGGATGTTTATCAGAGAATGCTTTTTCGATTTTCTTTTGTAACAGGAATTTCTCATCAGCCGTTTTCGTACTCATCTCCATGAAATTACGATACGAAAGTTCCGCAATTGCATCGGCATTTGGTTTACGTGAGATTTGATATTCAGAGAAAATCTTCTTCCAATCGTTTCCGTATTTTTCAATCATTTCGTTTAAAACCGTAATATCTTCAAAACCGGCATTCATTCCTTGTCCGTAAAACGGTACAATGGCATGACAGGCGTCTCCAATTAAAGCAATTTTATCTTCATAAGTCCACGGAAAACATTTCATTGTTACCAAAGTACTCGTTGGATTTTTAAAGAAATCTTCTGCCAACTTCGGAATCACGTCAATCGAATCAGGGAAGTTCTTTGTAAAGAAATCTTCCACCATTTTTCGATCTGTTAACGAAGCAAATGAATTTTCACCTTCAAAAGGCATAAATAAAGTACACGTAAAACTTCCGTCTAAATTAGGAAGCGCAATCAGCATATATTCGCCGCGTGGCCAGATATGAAATGAATTTTTATCCAGTTTATGCGTTGCATCGGCATTGGCCGGAATATTCAATTCCTTATAACCCATATTCAAAAATTCCTGAGAATAATTAAACATGCTCTGACGCTGCATTCTGTGACGAATTCTCGAAAAAGCACCATCGGCACCAAAAACCATATCGTATTTTTTCTCCTCCCACTCGCCTCTTTCGGTTTCTCCAATATGCAAAGTTGCATCGCTTAGCGTTACGTCCCATATTTTTTGGTCAAACAAAAATTCCGCTCCGGCTTGTTCAGCAAGATCAATCATTTTTCGGTTTAAAGTTCCTCTCGAAATCGAATAAATTGACTCGCCTTCCTGTCCGTAATTCTGAAAATTGAGTTTATCAACCAAATGAATCGCACGTTTGTCCATCGGAATCGCGATTTCCCGTACCGAATCACCAACGCCAACGCCATCAAGTGCTTTCCAGCCACGATTAGACATCGCCAGATTTATAGAACGACCAGAAAAATTAATTTTGCGAATATCAGGACTACGATCATAAACATGAACGGTGTGACCTGCTTTTTTAAGATAAATTGCCAATAACGATCCTACCAATCCAGAACCTACAACGGCAATTTTTAGTGAAGTTTGCATCAAGAAAAATCTAAATATAAGATCGTAAAAATAAGTAATAATTCTACAAGAGCTTTAAAATAAAGGAAATATTTATGATTTAAACGCTTATTTATCATGGCATGACCCGCAGAAAAAGCGGGTCGGGCTATCCACTATATCTTTTGTGGCCACAATAGCAATGCGCATTGCCACAAAAGGATGCCGTTCCTATCCCTCATGCAACTCTCGTTTTCATAACAAATTTGCGTTTTTATAGATTTATTAGAAACATCAAATAGGCTACTTTCGTTCAAGAAATAATTTCTATTTTTTGTCATTTCGAGGAACGAGAAATCACACTACAAACTCCGCAAACAAAATCGCCAATCTTTGTCGAATTACGTGTGTGATTTCTCGTCCCTCGAAATGACAACATTGTGTATAAAAACTTTTCGCCTTAGCGACTTTGCGAGAACTATATACTATTAAAAACTTAATTCATGAAAAGCGACCTATTACAATCAGACATTATTCTTGAAAACGAAAAAGTTTTACTACTTCCTTTCGAAAACAAAAGAAACATCGAACTCAAAGAAATCATTTTCGACGATGAAATTTGGAAATACATGGGAATGTATGTTCGAACTGAAACTGATTTCGAAAACTATATTCAAAACACGCTAAAACAAAAAGCTGACGGAATATGTTATCCGTTTTTAATTATAGACAAAGCCACCAATAAAGTTGCCGGAAGTACCCGATACGGATATCTAAATCACGCCAGTCAAAAATGCGAAATTGGCTGGACCTGGTACGGAAAAGCATTTCAGGGAACAGGTTTAAACAAAGCTTGTAAATATGAATTATTGAATTTTGGTTTCGAAAACATTCAATTCAGGAGAATACAATTTAGCGCCGATCTTGAAAATGTAAGATCCCAAAAAGCTATTGAAAACCTTGGTGCTTTAAAAGAAGGAATATTTAGAAATAATTATGTTGATTCTGAAGGAAAAAGTAAAGATGATGTTTATTATAGTATTATTTTGGAGGAATGGAAGAATACTAAAAGAGATTATTTTTTTGATTTTAGCTGAAAATCTAACTTACAAATTGCTCAAAAAAAATGCTATTTTAGCTGTGTAAGGACATAATCTAAAAACCCACATAAAAGAATCAAAAATGACAAACAAGAGAAATTTAAGAAAAATCTTCCAGTTATTATTGCTTTTCGGGGTTTTTAATTCTTGTCAAAAACCGATTACAAAAAAATTTAAGGAATCAGAAAACACAATTGTTTTCACAACCAAGTTTGTAATTTTAGAAAATAAGGATATAACAATCGTTTATCACTATGCAGAAGATAATACATGGCAATTCTGTAGTAGCGATAAAGCTAGCGATTATAAGGATGTCGCAATGCTAGTTGGATTAGGGCAAATCATAAAAAGAGATAATACAATACTCGAAATTGCAGATTTACCTGAAGGGTATATTGCATTCAGAAAAGCAAAAGGAGAAAAATGGTTTATTGAAAAAATGAAAAATTAAAATTTTTAAAATTATCCTATGACACAATATAATTCACAACTGTTCCAATCTTAATTTTATTTTTCAATCGAAATTGAAACAAAAAATGAATTCTGTCGTCTATTAATTATCAGACAATAATAGTCACCAAAATCATCAATCAAAAACCAAATGAAAAAATCAATCATTCTGTTAGCAATCTTCTTATTAGCCTTTGGAACAATTTCTGCGCAGACAGAAATCAAAATTCCGTATGGAAATAATCCCGAAGCCGGACATTACATACAAATCAACGGTTTTAAAATGTATTACGAAGTTTATGGAACTGGCGAACCTTTGGTTTTACTTCATGGAAATGGCGGTTCGATTAAAGGACATACACGCAGAATTGAATATTTCAAACAAAAATTTCAGGTGATTGCGATCGATAGCAGAGGCCACGGAAAATCTGTAGACGATTCAAAACAACAGTTGAATTACGTTCAAATGGCCGATGATGTTAGTGTTTTACTGGATTCGCTTAAAATTAAAAACGCCAATATCTGGGGACAAAGCGACGGCGGAATTCTAGGCCTTTTACTCGCTATTAATCATCCTGATAAAACGGGTAAAGTAGCTACTTTTGGAGCAAATTTGTTTCCGGGTAAAAAAGCAATTTATACTGAAATCGATAAAATGGTTATGGATACTTTGAAAGCGACAAAAGATCCCCGCACTAAAAATCTATATACTTTACTGGCAAAACAACCTAATATTACTGACAAAGATCTTCAGAAAATAAAATGTCCGGTTTTAATTATGTCGGGTGATCGCGATGTGATCAGACTGGAACATTCTATCGAAATATTTAACAATATTCCAAATTCAAACTTTTTTGTAATGCCGGGCGCAACCCATTTTGGCGCTTATGAAAAACCTGATCTTTTTAACTTGGTTTTGATGAGTTTCTTTACCGATCCGTTTAAGAAAACATCAAGTGTAGAATTATTTACAGGAAAAAAATAAGCTGAATTTCCATAACATAATAATCATCAAATGAAATTATATTCAGAATATTATGTGAGTAAAAAATGCGAACGCTTTGTCAATAAAATTTGGTGTTTGGATAACAGCATCGGCGAAAGCCTGATCGAAAATAAACTCGTTTTACCAAACGGCTGTTTTAATCTCGCCATTGTAAGCGGAAACGCAACCGAAGTTCATACAAGCAAACAAAAGTATGAAATGCCTGAAGGAATTTACTTTTGTTCGCAAATGACAAATAAGGTTTTGGTTAATATTCAGCCGAAAACCAAAGTAACTATAATTCAGTTTCATGCCTGGACGCTTTCGATGTTTCCCAATTATGATTTAAGCAATTTTACCGATTCTATTATTAAAATCAGTCCAAGTGAATTGCCTTTTGACAAGGAAATTGATTTGAGTTTAAACAGTGAAATTTCGATATTATTAAACACCATTAATCATTATTTTGAAGAATTGAGTGCTTTTCATTCAAACAAAAATAGTGTCGAAAAAATCTGCGAAATCATTAAACTTCATAACGAGGAAATTACGGTTTCGGAAATTGGAAAAAGTCTAAATGTTTCACAAAGATTATTGCAGATTAAGTTTAAAACTGCAACCGGACTTACCATTAAAAAATACATTCAGATTCTGAAGTTCAGAAAATCAATTGATCAAATGGTTACTATTGGTTTGGATAAACTAAATCTCACTGATGTTGCACTTTACAACAAATATTTTGATCAGTCGCATTTTATAAAACAGTTCAAAGATGTGATGAAAACGACTCCGAAAACCTTCAATTCAAGCTCGTATTTTCTTTCGAAAAAAAGATAATATTTCGCATTTGTACAATTTTTTGATTTCTGATTGTTTTAATATTGCAAAATCATCAATCAAATCAATCAAAAATGAAAATCAATTTATCATTTTTCCGGTTAAAAGTAATTTTAATTGGAATACTACTCTTTCAATTCCACCCTGTATTTTCTCAGGAGAAAAAAAACTCAGAACTCTACAAAACCATTATGTCAAAAGACAGCCTTCTGTTTAATGTTGGCTTTAATACTTGCGATATTTCACAATTTGAAAATCTTTTAAGTGACAATTTTGAATTTTATCATGACAAAGACAGCATGTCGGACAAGGCATTATTCCTGAAAAATCTCAAAAAAGGATTGTGTGGCTCAATCGGAACATACCAATCCAGAAGATATTTAGTTCCCAACAGTACCGAAGTTTATCCATTATATAAAAAAGGTATTTTGTATGGCGCGATGCAAATGGGTATTCACCAATTCTACGAAAAATCAACTGATAAAAATGGAAATCTTGCAGATGCGAAAGAAAATTTTGGCAGTACAGCGAGATTTACTCATGTCTGGCTATTAAACAACGGTATTTGGAAATTGAAAAGATCTTTTAGTTACGATCATCAAACTGTAAATACGGCCGGCACTAAATCAGACATTTTTGACAACGATGTTGAAATCAAAAAATGGCTGGTACAAAACAATGTTCCCACGATGGGAATTGGCATAATTAACAACGGAAAGCTTCAGGATGTAAAAGTATTTGGCGAACTTAAAAAAGGAGTTACAGCGCCTTATAATACTATTTGGAATGTCGCTTCATTAACAAAACCCGTAACAGCAATTGTGACTTTAAAACTGGTAAGTGAGGGAAAATGGAATCTTGACGAACCTCTTGACAAATATTGGATAGATCCGGATATTAAAAACGACCCTAACCATAAATTATTGACAACAAGAATTATTTTAAGCCATCAAACGGGTTTCCCAAATTGGAGATTTTTGAATAAATCCGGAAAATTGGATTTTCAGTTTAAACCTGGAACTAAATTTCAATATTCTGGTGAAGGATTTGCATATTTAAGCAAAGCATTGGAGAATAAATTTCATAAAACAATAGATGAATTAGCCAATGAGTTAATTTTTAAACCTTTAAAAACAACTGATACTCAGTTTATTTGGAATGACAAAATAGACATTTCCAGATATGCTGTTAATTATGATAACAATGGAAATCCATATGAACCAACTAAAAACAAAACCGCAAGTGCAGCCGATGATTTGTTGACAACCGTTGAAGATTACAGCAATTTTTTATGCAGTATTTTAAACAGTGATGGCTTAAGCAAAAAAGTTTTTGATGAAATGGTTTCACATCAGGTTGATGTTAAGAATGATAAATATTTTGGTTTAGGTTTTAAAATATATGATTTAGGAAGTGACAATTATGCTTTATCACACAGCGGAGCAGACCAAGGCGTTCAGACGATTTTTATTCTACTTCCAAAAACAAAACAAGGCTTACTTATTTTTACCAATGTTGATGATGGTTACAAGGTTTATGAAAAAATCGTTTCTCATTATTTAGGTGAAAACGGAAGAAAAATAATTGACATCGAAATGAAATAAAGGCAATTATGAGAATGATAAACACTTTGGCCTTTTTTATATTGTTTTTAAACAGAGAAGCAAAGGCCCAAACGAATAATGAAGTCCTAAAAATGGATCTTCTGAAAAATGAAATCATCAAAATGGACAGTTTGCTTTTTGATGTGGCATTTAATAAATGTGATGCCGGTCTTTTCAAAAAATTAGTAGCCGAAGATATCGAATTTTACGACGATCGTTTTGGATTAAATACTTCAAAAGGAAATGAAATAAAATCTTTAATGGAAAAATGTGCAAGCTCTGATAAACTGACCCGAAAATTAACTTCCTGCACAATTGATAAATTAGGCGATTTTGGTGCTGTACAATTGGGCGAACATACTTTTCTTGTCAATAATATTCCGGTTGGAACAGGAAAATTTATTCATATCTGGGAACGAAAAGAGGAGAATTGGCAATTAAAAAGAATCGTTAGTTATGAACACAGGCCTATTAAAAAGTAGCTGTTCTGATTCACTACTCTAAAAAAGATAATAAAAAACCGATAATTTGGAAACAAAATCATGAAATAGTCGTCTAATAATTAGACGACTATTTTCGTTTACTATTTATATCAAATACCAAAAATCATTTATTAATCATAATCAATCAATTCATGAAAAAATCAATCAAACTCACTTCCTTTTTTGGATTCCTCTTTTTGTTTACGTTCGCAACAACATTTGCACAAGATAAATCAAAACAAATTGACGAACTTTTAAGCAAATACAATCAATACGATCAATTTAACGGATCGGCGTTAGTGGCAGAAAACGGAAAAGTTATTCTGAAAAAAGGATATGGATCTGCCAATATGGAATGGAATATTCCAAATCAGCCGGATACTAAATTTAGATTGGGTTCTATCACTAAACAATTTACGGCGCTTTTAATTGTAAAATTGGCGGAAGAAGGAAAAATAAAACTGGACGTGCCCATTACAACCTATTTGCCGGATTATCCAAAAGAAAACGGTGACAAAATCACGATTAATAATTTGCTAAGCCATACTTCAGGAATTCCGAATTATACCAGCGCTCCCAATTTCCTGAAAGAAAAAGCCAAGAATCCTTATTCTCCTGCAGATTTTGTAAAAACATTTTCGAGTTTACCTCTTGAATTTAAACCTGGTGAAAAATTCGCTTACAGCAATTCCGGCTATTTTTTATTGGGATATATTATTGAAAAAATTACCGGTAAAACCTATGAGCAGTATTTACAGGAAATTATTTTTACGCCTTTAAAAATGGTTAATTCCGGTTATGATCACAGCGACATTATTATCAAAAACAGAGCTGCGGGTTATGAAAAACAAGGAAAAAAGATCGTTAATGCTTCCTATCTTGACATGAGTATTCCGTATGCAGCAGGATCGTTATATTCAACTGTAGAAGATTTGTATCTTTGGGATCAGGCGCTTTACACGAACAAATTACTTTCGGAAAAATCAATGGAATCTTTGTTTAAACCCTATATTCTTATGGGAGATGGAGGTTATGGATATGGATGGTTTCTTAGCGAAATAAATGTTGGAACTAAAAAAGTAAAACTTATTGAACATGGCGGAGGAATAAATGGTTTTAATACTAATATATCACGCATTCCATCAGATAAAATTCTTATTGTTTTATTGAATAATACCGGAAGAGCTGTTTTAAGTGAAATGACAGAAAACATTAGAAATATTTTATACAATCAGCCAATTGATCAACCGAAGAAATCAATGGCGTTTGAATTGTTAGAAGTATTTTCAGAAAAAGGTGTTAAAGGCGGAACAGAAACGTACGCTAAATTGAAAAACGATCCAACTTACGGTATTAAAGAAGGTGATATGAACAATGTTGGATATCAATTATTACAAACCGGAAAAAAGAAAGAAGCGATTGAAATCTTCAAAATTAATGTGGAAGCTTTTCCAAAATCAGGAAATGTTTATGACAGTTTGGGAGAAGCTTATCTGGCTGATGGTGATAAAAACCTGGCCATTATTAATTATAAAAAATCAATAGAACTTGATCCTTCCAACGAAGGCGGAAAAAAAGCTTTGGCAGAAATATTAAAAAAACAATAATCAAAAATCGAATAACAGGTCATCAACAATTGACTCTGACAATCAGTTTAAAAGCTGATTGTTGGAGTTTTTTTATTTGAAAAATGATTATTTTAGCGTAAACAAAATCAATAAACGAGATGAAAATTCATACCACAAATTATCAGAACACTTTTATTGAAACGGCAGAAGATAGTCCTGTAACAAGCGCCGAGATTCCGCCAATAAAAGGCGAAAAAAAAACCGTTGCCAATATTAAGTTTGAAATGATCAGCAGGAATCCGTATAAATTTACTTCGGATGATGTTTTGTTTCAGGTTTTTGCAGATAAAAATGATTTAACAAAATCAGAATATAAGGAAGCGCGCGATCAATTTTTCTCGAAAGGCCAGGCGTGTTTTCGCGCTTCGCCCTTAACCAAACGTTACGGCTGGGGAATTCACAATGATGAAAATGGAAAAATAGCTTTATACGGAATGGAAACTCCTGAATATCAAAAATTCTTAAAAGATGAAAATCTAAAAGTCGTAAAAGCAATGCGAAGTTCCAGAAAATAAAACTCAAAAAGGAATATTCGTAACTGTTCTCTTATTAACTCCGATTGTACAATTTTTAAAAATCTGCAGTATCGGATTTTTTATTTAAAAGTCATTTTTTCGATTGAATATTTACAACAAAAAAGCTAATTTAGCCCAGCCCGAAAAATAATATCAAAACCCTAAATCAACCTGATTTACAACTTAAAAAGTGTAAGCCATTTAAAAATAACCTATGAAAAAAAATTACTTTTTACTTCTTGTCTTATTGATGTTTGTTCCTTCTGTATGTATTTCCCAAACTTCTGTAAATGCTCCAATGCCAACACAGCAGAATACAATTATCGTAAATAAAATCATCGACGTTACCAATTACAAAACTTATTTTGTTGATTATTGTTTAACGAAAATAAACGAAACAGCTTATAAAGAGAAATGGAACGAGAAAAAAACAGTTGAAATTACAGAAACCATCAACTTTAAAAATTTTAGAGATGCTGTTTATAATATGTTTGCTTTTTACAACGAAGTAGATTTGGAAACATTATTAAAAGAATATCAAAAAAATACTGCTTATCAAACGACAAACGTAATGACTACTAATAAAGTTTTGCTTAACAATCTGGATATTTATGCCAAAGATGTTGTTACCGGAAAATATTTAGCTAAATAAACTCTAAGGTACTAAGTTGCTAAGGTTCTGAGGTTCTAAGTTTTTATTGAAATCTCAGAACCTCAGAACCTTAGCGACTTTAAAAAAACTATTTCTTCTCTGGTTTAAAGACTAATTTTGTCGAAGTTTTTACAATTTCCTCTTTATTCAATTTCATTTTTCTGAATTTTCCGTGAACAAACATTTCGGCCTGATCGTCATAATGTTTGCTGAAAGGATTTCCGGATTGTCCGGTTGGTAAAATGCTCCAACTGTTTTCAACATCCGAAAAATCGACAATTCTTCTGGTTGAAGGTCCGCCCTTTACATAGTATTTCCCTTCTTCATTATATCCAAAAAACTGATTGTTGATTACTTCATTCGATCCCGGATCTGCAAACGGACCCACATTAAATAATTTGCGTAAAGCAGCTACTTTTCCTAACGGATGTTCGTGTTCTACAGTATGCACTTTTCCCCAATTCCAGTCAGGAACATTGTTTCCCAATTGTTCTTTAAGAGCCGTAATTGCTTCATGAAATGACTTTGTTACAATTTGGTTTCTCGTTTCTTTTACCTTCTTCGTTTTGACATTATCCCACCAAAGTGAATTTTCATTTGCAATTTGCCTCGCAATAATTTGTTTTCCTAAACTCACTCCCAAAAATAAATTGAAATTCTCCGATCCCATTTCGTCTTCAAACGTATTTTTCAGATATAAATACACCCATTTGTTGTAAATCGTTGGCGCAACATCTTCTAAATTGTTGGTTCCTTTCCAGGCTCTTAAAACTCCTATCGCCTGTTTTTCTTCTATCGAAAAAGAATTAGTATTTAAACCCGAAATCAAATTTTGAACAACGCCCGGTGAAACATCAGATGTATTATCATAAATCATTTTACTGATTTCTTCTTTATCCCAATTTGATTTTGCATCCATTAAACCCGAAATTCTTTTCGCACGATCTTCCGGCAAATAATAGCCTGGATATAAGTAACCATCCACCGCTTCAGGCTGATTATTGGCAGAATAAACATAACCCCATTCTGGATTTTCTGCCGATGGATTTTTGGAGAAATCCAAATATTCTTTTATATCATCATTACCGGTTGCACCGTCGAGAATAAAAAACGTATTTACACCTTTATCATGTTTATACAATTTTCCCGTTGCCCACCACGCCACATTTCCTTTGGCATCGCCGTACATGACATTTAATCCCGGCGCAGCAACCAACTGAACTGCTTTTTTGAAATCATCTTTGCTTTTAGCATGTGAAAGTCCGTAAACCGCATCGAGAATTTGTATAGGCTGCTGCGTATAAATCCACGACATGGCAATTGGATTTTTGCGATCTAAACGTTCTAATAAATCATTCATTATTGGACCGTGTCTACTCGATTTCACAGTTAGAACCACATCCGAAGTATCTTTAACTTTTATTGTTTTTTTTCTGGTTTCATATTTAGCAAATCCATCCGGTGTTTGATATTGCGTTGAATCTCCGGCTTTATTTTTTTCCTGATAAAAGTCGATATCATCATTTTCAAACATCGTTAAACCATAAGCATAATCGCGATTGTGTGCCAATAACGGAAATGGCGTTCCGGCGAGATAACAGCCATACAATTCCTGTTCCGGCGTTACCAAATGTGCTTCGTACCAGGTTGCCGGCTGCGAAAATCCAATATGCGGATCATTTGCAAAAATGACTTTTCCGCTCTTGGTTTTATGAGGTCCCGCGATCCAACTGTTACTTCCCACAAAAGGCGGAATTGGTGATTTGTCCAGTAAGGCCGCAACTGATTTTGAAATTGCGGTATATTCTTCAATATTTTCTTTTGAACTTCTAATTTGCGTGGTATTGAATTCACCTTCGATTCTCAGATCTTTTAAATATTCAGCACCATATTTATTTCGAATATCCGTTAATAATGGATCGGTTTTTTGAGCCATCGCAAAACTAAAAGACATATATCCGAAAATATTATAGACATCTTCGATCGTAAATTTTTTCTTTTTTACACCTACCAAAGTAAATTCAACCGGCGTAACTCCTTCCTCTAAATACTGATTGATTCCGTCTAAATACGCCAAGGTTAACTGATAACTCTGACTGTTTTTATCCAATTTTGCAATGGCTTTCGCCGAAGCTTCTTCAATACCAATTCCCGAGAAAAACATGTCATTTTTAAGCGCAACCGATCCAAAAATTTCTGATAATTTTCCGGGCGCAATTCTGCGTAGCAATTCCATTTGCCATAATCTTTCCTGTGCGTGAACATATCCAAGCGCCGTCATTGCATCTTTTTCAGAATTTGCATAGATATGAGGAACACCAAAATCATCAAAATAAACTGTGGTTTCTTTTTCTATATTATTCAGGGTTAATTCACCTTCATATTTGGGTTTCAAATGAAAAATATAACCGCATAAACCTATTCCTAAAACAATAATTATGGCCAATAAAATCAGCAGCGTTTTTTTAATAATTCTCATATTCAAAAGATTAAGCAGATAATGATTATATAATGATGTAACTTAAAGAGTAAATCCTATAAGAAACATGGCTTTTAAAACTCTAAATTTATGTATTTAAAACCAATACAATAAATGTCAATCTATAAAAAAATAGCAATCGGTGTAATTTCAGTGTTCCTTTTTGTCATTTTAGTCAATATTGGACTTAATTATTGGATAAAAAAACAATTACCCATAATTATAAACGAGAAAAACACGACTCCTTATAATATTAATTACGAAAAAATTGAAGTCTCACTTTTTTCCAGAAATATCTACGCACAAACATTATTGGTGAGTCCGAAGAACCAGCCGAAAGACAGCAAAAACGGACTTTTTTCTAAAATAGAATCCATTACAATTAAACATTTTAATATTTGGGATTTGGCTTTTCGTGATGTTATTCAGGCGGAAAGCATCATCATCAATAAACCTCGTATAATTTTATATAAAAAAGGCGAAAAACTTTTGAATAACAGCAAAAGCATTAAAAATGAAATCATAGAACCATTTCGTAAAATAATTGCCGTTTCAAATATTTACCTCAACGACGCCTCTGTTGACGTGGTTTCTTTAGACAGTCAAAAACCAATTTTAAGTATTAAAAAAATTATCGTAAAACTCGAAGGAATTTTAATAACCGATAAGACATTAAACGAAAAAATCCCGCTTCAATTTGAGAGTTACGCCTTAGTAATTGATAGTTTATTTTACAGACCAAGTGCGTTTTATACTATTACAGTAGGCAAAATCAGTACTGAAAAAAACTTTCTTAAAATTAATAATTTTGCAAATCTTCCTCAATTTACACGAAAAGAATTTACAAAACGCTTAGAAAAGGAAAAAGACATTTATACTTTAAAATTAGATTCTGCCGAAATAAAAAAAATGGATTGGGGCTTCAAAAACGATCAATTTTTCTTTAAGGCAAATTCACTTGTCATGCATCATTTTGACGCTAATATTTACCGCGGTAAAATGCCAAAAGACGATTTGAGCAAAAAATATCTTTACAATCATTTGTTGCGAAATATTAAATTTCCGCTACAAATAGACACGCTTCAGGTTTTGAAATCAAAACTGGTTTACGAAGAAGAAATTGATTTTTCTAAAGGTCCGGGAGTTTTAAGTTTTGATAAATTCAATTTGCAGGCTACCAATCTCCGAAGTGGTTTTGGATTGAAAAAAACAAACGACGTGAAGATCAAAGTGAATTGTATTTTCATGAAAAATTCTCCTCTTAATGTCGATTGGAGTTTCAATGTTCTCGACAAAAATGACGGTTTTCATATACAGGGCGCTATTACTAATTTTGATGTCAGAGCTATGGGGCAATTCAGCAAACCTTATATGAATGCTTCTTTTACCGGAGTTTTCAATAAATACCGATTTAATTTCTACGGAAATGATAATATTTCGAAAGGGAATGCTTCTTTAGATTATGACGATTTAAAAGTAAAATTATTCAAAAAGAAAAATCCTGAAAAAGAGGCAAAACTCAAATCAGCAATCGTTAATTTATTAGTCAAAAATGATTCAAAAGACAAAGCAAAAACTGCTGATGTTGAACTCGAAAGAATTCAGGAAAAATCATTCTACAACTTTTTATGGCGAAGTATTGCAGAGTCTTTGAAGAAGATTTTGATTTAGAAGATTTATTTTTCGCCACGAATTTCACGAATTTTCACGAATTAATTTGCCAATATCGTGTAGTCCCTACGGGACAATTGTAAATGCGTCAATTATTTTCTACCAACATTTAACCTCTACGAGGTATAGTATTATTGCGCTATACTCCTTTAGGAATTACGCTACTCCTTTAGGAGTTAAATGTTGGTAGAAAACAAATGTTTCCCAATTCTGAATGTCCCGTAGGGACTATACTTAACTCAAAGTGTAAATTCGTGCAATTCGTGGCAAACAACCTTTTTTACAATTTACATAACCTGACAATTATCAGGTTTTAGAAAAATCCTTTTTCCAATATTTGTTTTTATTTAATTTGAAACAAATGACAAAAAGGCCTTTACACACTTTTCATATTCCGGTAATGGGACTCGCATATACTATTGACAGTCCTATACGGGTGGCGCAATACGGTATTTCATCTGTAATTTCAATCGCTGATGATGATTTAATTGAAAAGATGCGTAATTTTTACAGCACTAAATTCAATTTTCCATACGAAGAAATAACTCAGAAATTTCAGGATTACCGTGCCGAGAGAATTACTTCTTACTTAAATTTAGTTGATAAAATCGTAAAACAGAAGTTCGAAAATTTCAAAACTGAATTAGCCGAAAGCAAAACTGCTTTAGAAAATTTTATAGCAACATTACCCAATACTTCTGACATAAAAAAAGGTTTTCAAAACTTACTCGAAGACGGAATTTCATTTAAGGAAAACATTCAGAATTATATCGAAACCAATCTTTTTGCGGGAGAAATTGACGTGAATATCATGACAAAACTGGACAAAGATAATTTCATAAAAAATGAACAGCTTCCTATAGAATTTAATGATGCTCATGCCGCTTTAAGAGGTTTTGCCAAAAGTAATCTGGAATCTTCAGTTGTACTTTCTGCAGGAATGAATCCAAAGCTTTACAGTTATTTTGAGAATTTTCCGGATTTTTTTCCAAACCAAAAAAATGAACTTAAAAAGAAAATCATCCTAAAAGTAAGCGATTTCAGATCTGCGATGATTCAGGGAAATTTCCTGGCTAAAAAAGGACTTTGGGTTTCTGAATATCGAATAGAATCAGGTTTAAACTGCGGCGGACATGCTTTTGCGACAGACGGACTTTTATTAGGAACGATTCTCGAAGAATTCAAACAGAAAAAGGAACAATTAATCGATTCTGCTCATGAATTAATGATTAAAGTGCTTCAACAAAAAAATGCATTTGTTCCGGATCAGCCTTTGCCTTTAAAAATAACCGTTCAGGGCGGCGTTGGTACATCAGAAGAACATGAATTTTTATTAGATCACTATCAGGTAGATTCTGTTGGCTGGGGTTCACCATTTTTATTAGTTCCAGAGGCAACATCTGTAGATAAAACGACAAGAAACTTATTAATCAATGCCAAAGAAGAAGATTTGTATTTAAGTCATATTTCACCTTTGGGAGTTCCGTTTAATACTTTGAGGGGAACAACAAACGAAATTTTGAAACAAAAACGAATTCAGGAAAACAAAGCAGGAAGTTCCTGTCCGAAAAAATTCCTGGCATTAAGCAAAGAATATGATCCGCATGGAATTTGTACAGCTTCAAAAAAATATCAGGATATCAAACTGGCAGAATTAGAAAACGTAAAAGGAACTCTTTCGCTGAATGCCTTAGAGAACTCTAAATTTAAAATTACCGAAAAATCGTGTTTGTGTGTTGGTTTGGCCAATGCTTCCTATTTGGAACATGATATTAAAATAAAAGGTCAGGCACAAGGCGTAGTTATTTGCCCTGGGCCAAATATGGCCTATTTTGACCAGGAAGTTTCATTGAGTGATATGTTACAGCACGTTTATGGAAATAAGTCGGTTTTAAGGGCTGAAAACCGTCCAAATCTTTTTGTAAAAGAATTAAAGATGTATGTAGATTATTTTAGAAATGAAATCGAAAGCGTTTCGGGCGAAATCACAACAAATCAGCTTAAAAAATGGAATAGTTTTAAAGCTAATCTTTTAGAAGGAATAGAATATTATCAGGGTTTATTATCCTCAACTGTATATTTTAAAAATGATAAAGAAAAGATCCGAAGAGATTTCGATTTTTATAAATTAGAATTAGCAGCATTACAAATTCCGATTCAGCAATTAGTATAAAAAGCAGAACCCCGATTTAAATAAATCGGGGTTCTTATATTGATTAGATTTTACAATCTATTCCTTTTTTTTGTTTTTACTATCGATAACAGCACCTGTTCCGGTTCCTAAAGCAGCACCGGCTAAACCACCAATAATAGCACCTTCACCTTTTTTCTTACTTACAATAGCTCCGGTAGCAGCACCAACTCCGGCTCCAATTACGGCACCTTTAGCAGTAGCACTCCAGCCTTTCTTTTTAGTTGTCGTTGTCGTAGTAGCAGTATTTGAATTTCCGTTTGCTGCCTGCTGATGTACGACCACAACCTCTTTTTGAGATTCAACTCTTTGCTCTTCTTTTATCTTAGCCATTTCAGTTTTCATTGAATCCATTACTCTTTGTTTATCAATTTCAACTTTCATGGAATCTATACTTGCCTGTTTCGCCTTCTTCATATCTGCATTTGATTGATTCTGACAAGAAACAATTGATAATGCGATCAAAACTATATATAAAGTTTTCATGATTGTAGTTTTTAAATTATTGTACAGTACAAAGTAAAGAAGATAGTTTTTATTGAAGTTACACGATTTAGAGTAAAGGTTATAGAATTTGAATATCTTATTTGATTTAACGCTGATAAGACGGATTGCTAAAGCAAAACGCGGATGATACAGATTATTTTTAATTTGTAATTCTAACAATCTCGATAAGTTACTAATTACAGATAATTAAACAGAAAGTTTAAGATAACTTCAACATAGCCCAAGGTTTCAACCTTCGGATACGCATTATGAAAATACATCGATGATATATTGGCTCCAAACGGTTGAAACCGTTCGCTATTTCTATATAAAGTGTATTTGTTTTTGCCTTAAGAATATAATACCTTCTATTCCGAAATGAGAAAAACTTTGCGACTTGGCGTCTTTGCGAGATTAATTTCCTTTTACTTTCCTAAAATCCCTTGTTTCAGAATTTGACCAAAATCATACATATCTTCATAAGAACAATACAAAGGAACTGGTGCCAGACGAATTACATTAGGTTCGCGCCAATCTGTAATAACTCCGTTTTTCATTAGATAATCGAATAAACTTCTTCCTTCTCCATGTAAAAACACAGATAACTGAGAAGCTCTTTCCTCAGGGTTTGAAGGTGTAATGATTTCAAAATTACCTTTGACTTCCTTATCAATTTCATGAAGAATGAATTCTAAATAAGATGTAATATGATCTCTTTTTGCAATCAAAGCGTCCATTCCAACCTCAGCAAACATTTCTACCGAAGCTAAATACGGTGCTAAAGAAAGAACCGGTAAATTACTAATTTGCCAGCCTCCCGCTCCATGAACCGGATCAAAAGTTGGTTCCATTTTAAAACGACGCTCTTTGTTATGTCCCCACCAACCTGCAAATCTTGGTAAGCTGGAATCGTTATGGTGTTTTTCGTGAACAAAACAACCGGAAGCATTTCCGGGACCTGAATTCATATATTTGTAACTGCACCAGGCTGCGAAATCTACGTTCCAATCATGAAGTTCTAATTTTATGTTTCCGGCAGCATGGGCTAAATCCCATCCTACTTTTGCACCTGCTTTATGTCCTGCAGCCGTGATTTTTTTAATATCAAAAACTTGTCCGGTATAATAATTTACTCCGCCAATTAAAACCAAAGCCAGTTCATCACCAACTTCCTCAATTTTTGCCAGAACATCTTCAAGACGAATATTATGTTCGCCATCACGACGTTTGATTTCTACGATTGCATCTTCTGTTTTATATCCATGAAAATGAACCTGACTCTGAAACATATACTGATCTGAAGGAAAGGCTTTTTCTTCGCAGATAATCTTATAACGTTTGCCTTCTGGCTGATAAAAAGAAACCATCAGCAAATGAAGATTCACGGTTAAAGTATTCATTACCGTAACTTCTGAAGGTAAAGCTCCAACAATTTTACTTAATGGTTCTGCAAATCTTTCCTGATATTCCCACCACGGTTTTTCGGCATAAAAATGACCTTCGACAGCAAGATCTGCCCAGTCGTTCATTACTTCGTCAATATATGCTTTGGTGCGTTTTGGCTGTAATCCTAAAGAGTTTCCTGTAAAATAAATAACACGTTTGTCGTTTACTTTTGGGAATATAAATTGATCCTGATAATGGTTTAAAGTATCTTGTGAATCGAGTTGTTTCGCGAATTCGCGTGTATTTTTAAAAGTCATTTTGTTTATTTTGAAGCGTAAAAATAGGAAATGTTTCTTTTGTTTCACTTTCAGGTTTCAAGTTTAACGTTCTGCAAAACCTGAAACGTAAAACAAAAAAACCTGAAACCAATTTTAAATAAAAAAACCCATCATTTCTGACAGGTTTTATATTTCATTTCTATATCTAAAATTAGATAATCAACATCGCGTCTCCGTAAGAATAGAATTTGTATCCTTCTTTGATTGCTTCTTCGTATGCTCTTTTCATTAAATCGTGACCACAGAAAGCAGAAATCATCATTAATAATGTTGATTTTGGTGTGTGGAAATTTGTAATCATACAGTTTGCAATACTAAAATCGTGAGGAGGAAAAATGAATTTATTTGTCCATCCTTCATAAGGATTTAAAGTATTTTGAGACGAAACTGAACTTTCAATAGCACGCATTGAAGTTGTGCCAACAGCACAAATACGTTTTTTGTTTGCTTTTGCAGCATTTACAATATCGCAGGCTTCCTGTTTGATAATCAATTCTTCAGAATCCATTTTGTGTTTCGATAAATCTTCAACCTCAACCGGGTTAAAAGTTCCTAAACCAACGTGAAGTGTTACTTCTGCAAAATTTACTCCTTTGATTTCTAATTTTTTCAAAAGGTGTTTAGAGAAGTGTAAACCAGCAGTTGGCGCTGCTACAGCTCCTTCTTCTTTTGCATAAATTGTTTGGTATCTTTCAGCATCTTCAGCAGTTACTTCTCTGTTGATGTATTTAGGAATTGGAGTTTCTCCAAGTTCTGTCAATTTGTTTCTGAATTCTTCGTAAGAACCGTCATATAAAAAACGTAAAGTTCTACCACGAGAAGTTGTATTGTCAATTACCTCAGCAACTAACGAATCGTCATCACCAAAATAAAGTTTGTTTCCGATACGGATTTTACGAGCCGGATCAACCAAAACGTCCCAAAGACGTTGCTCTGAATTTAATTCTCTTAATAAGAAAACTTCAATTCTTGCTCCTGTTTTTTCTTTGTTTCCATACAAACGTGCAGGGAAAACTTTAGTATTGTTAAGAATCAAAACGTCTCCGTCATCAAAATAGTTGATAACATCTTTAAACATTTTGTGCTCTATAGTTTGTTTTTGACGATCGATTACCATTAAACGAGATTCATCTCTGTTTTCTGCCGGGAATTCCGCTAAAAGTTCTTTTGGTAAATTAAATTGAAAATGTGATAATTTCATATTGGCATTGTTGATTTTAGAGTGTAGATTTTAGATTTTCTATCTAAAATTATAAATCGTGTGCAAATATACGATTGTGAGATAGGCGTTGTCAAGTGTTTTGGTATTTATTTTCAAAAGTCGTTGAATTAGTGGTGTTTCGGAGTTGAATAAAAATGATTTTTTTAATATATAAGTGATATAAGTGCATTTAATCTTGATTTTTAATTTTTTATTTTTTTGTCATTTCGACCGAAGGGAGAAATCACACTAGAAAATCCGCAATCTAAATCGCCAATCTTTGTCAAGTTACGCGTGAGATTTCTCCCTTCGGTCGAAATGACAAAAACTAAAAAACCCCTGGTTAAAACCAGGGGCTATGTAAATTGTGCTCATTTTATTTAGATGAACTTATGTCACTTATATGGTTTAAAATTACAATTCTGAAATTTTAAAATTCAATGCTTTTAAATCCTCCCAGAAATCCGGATATGATTTTGAAACCACTTCGGCATTTTCAATAATAATTGGAACTTTAATCGCTAAAGGTGCAAAAGCCATTGCCATACGATGATCGTTGTATGTGGCAATTTTTACATCGTGATTTATATTATGCGAAGGCAATAAAGTCAGGGAATCATTTGTAACAGAGATATTTGCTCCGAGCTTTGTAAGTTCAATTCGAAGTGCTTCAAGTCTGTCTGTTTCTTTAATTTTTAAAGTATGAAGTCCCGTTAAATGACAGCCAATTCCTAAACCTAAACATGTCACAACTATTGTTTGTGCAATATCTGGTGTATTATTTAATTCGAAATTTACATCTTCAAATTTAAAATCTTCCTGTTTTACCAAAGTCATTTTGTTATTCTGAAACGTAGTCTGAACTCCTAATTTCTCATAAAGTGAAACTAATTCAGAATCTCCTTGTAAACTATTTTCTTTATAACTGCTTAAAGTGATTGAAGCTTTATCGGCCAAAGCCACTAAACTAAAAAAGTAAGAAGCAGAACTCCAGTCAGATTCTACAACCATTTCTTTTGAAGCAACTTCAGCTTTTGGATGTACTTTAATTACGTTTCCTTCAAAACTGGTTTGAATATCTAAATCATTTAGCAAAGCCAAAGTCATTTTGATATACGGAATTGAGGTGATGTCTCCTTCTAAAGTTAATTCTAAACCATTATCTAATTTTGAAGCGACCAACAATAAAGCCGAAATATACTGACTGCTCACATTTGCAGCCAATGTTACTTTTGAAGCTGTAACCTTTTTTCCTTTAATTCTTATTGGAGGATAACCTTCTTCTTTTTCATATGAAATTTCAACTCCCAATTGCGCTAAAGCTTCAACTAAAATCTTGATTGGGCGTTCCTGCATTCTGCTTGAACCTGTCATAACTACTTCTCTGCCTTCGTTTACAGCAAAATAAGCTGTTAAAAAACGCATGGCCGTTCCAGCGTGATGGATATCTACAATTTCATCATTTCCAATCAATGCTTTTTGCATTACTTCGCTGTCATCAGAATTTGAAGTATTAGATAATGTGATATTTGGAAATAATGCTTTTAGTAACAATAAACGATTTGTTTCGCTTTTTGATCCCGTAATATTTAGTTGTGAATTGTCAATGGTGAATTGTGAATTCGTGCTTAATTTTAAATTCATGATAATAGTTATGAGTTGCGAATTATGTGTAATTTAATTCGAGCCCGCAATTTACCACTCCACATTCAAAATTCAAAATTCACCATTGATATTTCACAATTATTTCAATTTATCGTTGTTTTTGTGACGATCCTTGTCTCTAACTGATTTTAAATCCATTTTTTTATCGAAAGCGGCTTGTAAATCAATTCCCGTTTGATTGGCCAGACACAAAACCACGAAAACAACATCTGCCAATTCTTCGCCTAAATCTTTGTTTTTATCGCTTTCTTTTTCTGATTGTTCGCCGTATCTGCGTGCAATAATTCGGGCAACTTCACCTACTTCTTCGGTAAGCTGCGCCATATTGGTCAATTCATTAAAATAGCGAACTCCGTGTTCTTTTATCCAGGTATCAACGTCAAGTTGGGCATTTTTTAGATCCATAATTATATTTTTTTAAGAACAATTTTTTCATTTTGACTCACTATAATTTTCTGAAAAAACTCTTTCAGCATATCATAATCTGCAGCTGCAAAAATAGCTCTGTTTATTTCTTTTGTCACCTGAATTTGTATTTTATTTTCTTCAGCCAGCAGATTCATCATATAGGTTGCATCTTTATTCTCGGTCATAATCCGCAAGGACTTTGGCAAAGATTCAATTTCATAGCCATCCGGAATTTCTAGAAAAACACTATATGTGTATTGATGTGGATAGCCAAAATAAATCGCCATTTGTCTTTCTTCCTGAACAAATGGGTTTGTAGTATCTGTATAAAAAAGTAATGGCTTTAAAAATATTTTCCCGTCGATCATATCATACGGATTATTGAAAACAAAATTAAATTTTTCTACAACCGGCTTCGATAAATCCTCGTTTTTATTTTCTATTGAATACTCTTTGATTTCAATTTTGTTCAAATCATTTTCTAATTTCTCAAGATAGGAATCTTCACTTTTACCCGAATTATTTTCTCTGAAATTAAGCGCCGAATAATCCGTTCTTCTTATCCTTAACGATCCGTCTATTTTTCTGAGATCCGGGTTTATTGTAACCATCAAAGTATAATTATCTTTTGATGCCATTTCCGGAATTAACGCAATTTCTTCTGAACTGCCATTTTCTTTTATAAGTCGGCCTTTCCAGTTTAAGAGATTTAAGGGCAAAACATTTTCTGTTGTAAATTTATTTGTGGCGTCTAGTAAAATTTTCTTTCCGTCAATTTCGGCAGCCGCGATAACATAATTAAAAACGGTTCGGTTTGGAAACACTGGAATCCCATTTTCAATTGTACTTACCAAAACCGGGCTTACTTCAATTCCGGCAGTTTTTAGCATCGAAATCAGTATAAAATTTATCTCAGCAGCATTTCCTGTTCTTGCCTCGTATGCTTTTTTAACTCCTTTATCTACATAATAACTTTTTTCCTTATTCCAGTTCATTTTATTTTGAACAAACTTAAAAATGGCATCCAATCGTTCTTTTGGATTTTTTATATTTTGCAACAGGACATTTAAATCTATTAAAAAATAATCTTTAAGTTTAATCTGATCTCCGAAACTTTCACTTTTATAAATTGTTTTGGCAACGCCTTCCCAGGTTTTTGTGAGATCTACAACTGGCTCATCAGGAAATCTCTTTCGCTCAAGTTCATTTTGTATTGCTCCTTTGTAATTATCTATATTGTCTACAAATTTCTCTTTCTTGAGTGCCGGAATATTTTGAGAAGTATACAAACTATTGATTTGTTTGTAACCGCTTGCATATAATTGCCCGCTTGCAACGACATCCATTTTTGTTTCTATTTTAAAATTACCTACTAGCAATGATTTATAGATAAGAAATTCCGGTATCTCGGTTTTATATTCAAAGAAGTTGACCGGAATATCATATTGAAAATCAAAATCAGGAAGCCGAACCACATTTTCTGATTTTAAAACATATTTAAACTCTATAATGGAGCCCACTTTTACATTTGGCAAAGTGATAGTTGCCTGATTCCAGTATTTATTTATTTTGTCTTTAAAACTTCCTTCGCTGTTTAGTTTTGTTTTTACAACTGTACCATTTTCAAGATTGTACGTTACAGCATTTGAAAAATTAACGACATCATCACCCAAATTTTCGTATCCCACATAGTAAGAAACTTTTTGATTTGCCCAGCTTAATCCTTCTGGCTTGTAAATTTTTATTTTAAATTCATAAACATTATTCGCGATAAAACCAACACCCGAATTATAAGTAAAGAATGTTTTTGCCTTTTTAAACAAAATTGCGGCCGGAGCGCTGGTGTCTTTTGGGTTCACCTTTTCCTGCAGTTCAGCAATGGTTACTTTGCCTAATTCGTAGTTTTGGGCTTCCGTTTTTGAAATACTAAAAAGTAAAAAAAGAACAAATGCTAAATTCTGAAATTTCATATTAGATTCTTTTTAAAACTATTTTTTCTGTTTCTTTTGCAATCATTGCTTTGTAATATTCTTTTAGCATTTCATACTTATCAGTTCCCACAATAGCCTCATTAATTTGATGTGCCACTACCAATTGTAAAGCATTTCCGTTTACTGCGATATTATATTTAAAAGTACCCAGATTATCTTCCATTGTCATGAGCGCCGGAGCTGGCAAACTTTCTACAGAAAAACCATCCGGAATTTGGATTGTAATATTGTATTTATCAACAAATGGAAAACCAAAGTCTACCGGATATTCCCTAACTTCCTGCTTAAACGGATTTTTTTCATTGGTAAAAAACAACATCGGATTCACATAGATTTTTCCGCCAATTTGTTCGCACAGATTATTTCCCGTAAACGAATAAGTTTCTACGATTGGCAGCAAAATTTCCTTTTCGTTTGTTCTAGAATATTCGCTTATCTCAATTTTATTATTCTGATTTTCTAATTTTTCCAGATATTCTTCTTCTTTTAAACCAGAAATATTATCTCTGGTAATCATAGCATTATAATCTGTACATTGTCTTCTGGCTTTTCCGGTAATTTTACCTTCGCTATCAATACTGTAAGTAATAAAAACATTGTCTCCTGAAGGTTTGCTTGGCATCAAATCTACCTCTTCTGAAGTTCCGTCTTTTCTAATCAGTCTTCCCTGCCAGTTTAAGGTTCGTAAAGGCAAAATGTTTGGCGTAGAAAATTTATCGGTTGCATCAAGTAAAATATTACCATTTGGAGTTTCAACTGCTGCAATCACGTAGTTAAAAGCTGTTCTGTTAGGAAATAAAGGAATTCCGTTTGAACGTGTACTTACTAAAACAGGATTTGCCGTTAAACCTGCATATCGCAACATAGAAGTCAGCATTAAATTGATGTCCCCCACATTTCCTGATTTTTCCTTATATGATTTTCGAACCCCGTTATCGCAATCATAACCATAATATCCGTTCCATTTTACACTGGATTTTACATGATTCAGGATTGCCATAATTTTTTCTTCGGGAGCATCTTTACCTGCTAAAATTACTTTTAAATCATCTTCAAAATAACCGGTTCTATTTAATTCCGGACCAAAGGTATCATAATCGTAAATTGTTTTTACTACAGAATTCCAATCTGTTGAATACATTTTAAGAGGCTGATTAAAAGGCTTAACCATAGACAACTCATGTTGAACGCTTGCCGTGTAATTATCAATATTGTTTACATAAGCTTCCTCTTTCATTGCCGGCAAATTCTCTCCCAAATAAGTGGTTTTTGTTTCGATATAATCAATTTTATCTGTTGAGAATGTGGTGTTCGAAACGTACCCTGGCCCCAAAGTTCTGTTTTTGTTATTTGATATAACTGATTTGTTATTTTTCTCAACAGTAACTCTGGGAAAAATATAGCCTTTTTGTCTTGCATTAAATGTGAAATATTCTGGTATGTAAGTTACAAATTCAGAATAATTTACCGGAATACTGGTTTGAAAATCCCATTCTCGAATCATATAAGAAAGACTTCTAATTGTATATTTAAATTCAATAATTGAACCCTCTTTTACATTAGGCATTGTTATCTTTTTTTGTCCACTAAATTTATTACGGACTTCATCAAACATTCCTTCGCTCTTTAATTTTGTCTTTTCGATTTTACCGGCAACTAAATTATAAGTAACAGCATCATTAAAAGATACTTTTTCAGATAAATTACTCGTGTCGTAATACCAAACTTTGTTAGTAACCCAACTATAACCCTCTTTTTTATAAATCTTAATTCTGGTTTCAACATCTGTTATCGTAATAAAACCATCCGTTTGATCGTATTCGATTCTGGATTTTCCTTTTTTATATAAAATTGCAGCGGCCGCAGCGGTATCTTTTGGATGCACTTTCTCTTCTAATTCTGCAATGGAAACTTTTCCTAATTTAAATTCCTGTGCTGTTACATTCGAAATCAATAATAAAAATATTGATATACAAAAAGGTTTAATTAGCTTCATTGGTTTTGGATGGTTTGGTTATTTTGATTAGTTTTTGGTCAGTATAATTTTGGCGTTATCGTTTCTGGAAACCTGCTCCATAAAAAGGCGGTATTCATCATATTCTTTATTCGAATATTTTCCTTTATTTAAAAACATTGAGCGTTTGTAAACGAGCTTATTATTTTCTTTTTTGATAATCTCCGTTTTATATTCTCCAAATTTCCCTTTCAATTCATAATCTGAGGGCAAAAATTCGATGGTAAAACCGGATGGCAAATTGATTTCGATTTCATCTGTATCTAAATACCCACGCTGAATCTGAAATGGATTTTTCCTGTTTCGAATTCGTTTCACATTATTAGAATTTTGATTAAAAGCATCAACAGGAAAAATTAATTTATTAGTAGAAATTACTCCATAATTTATCGCACTTAATTGAACATTTTCAACAAATCGAATATTCTCCTTATCGTTTGTAAATGTTATTTTTCCAAGTTTCAGATTATTAATATTATTCCAGTATTGTTTATAATGTGCTTCTTTTTCAGTAGGCTGCATCGTTTCAACTCTCGATTTCGAACTGTATTGCGAACCTTCTGAAACGATAGACAATGTTCCTGAAAAATTTCCATTTTCATCAATCGTATAATTGCCTTTATCCGTTTGCGTATTGCCTTTATCTTCATAAATTTTGGTTCGTACAATTTCTCCGCCTTCGGGTTTAATTACCAGAACATCTCTGTCATCAGTAAAAGTTCCCTGATAACCAAAAGGATCGTCCTGACTTGTACATTCTAACCAGGTATAATGATTTCCGGTTGGAATTGATAAAATCATGTGATTTCCCTGCATCGAAACAAAATCAGATTCAATGTTCGTTTTATAACTATCACCGTATAAAACTGTATTGTAGGAAGGCACATCTACGGCTTGCAAAAGTGCTTTTGTATAATTGGTCAATGCTTTACAATCGCCATAACCCAAACGGTCGACATCTGTGGCCAACATAGGTTTCCAGCCGCCTATTCCAACCTGAATGCTTACATATCTGGATTTCTTTTGTACAAAATCATAAACCAGTTTTGCTTTTTTTACCGGATCTTTTTCGTCTCCAACAATTGCCCTGATTTTTGTTTTTGTTTCTTCCGGCAAATCAGTTGTACCGGACAATATTTTTTCAGAATACCATTTCCCAAATTCAACCCAGTTTGTTGCAGTTCCGTCAACTCCTTCTAAGTGAAAACGCTCTAAACCCATCATCACTTTCGGAAATAAATCTCTGTAAGATGGACTGTAATCTTCTTGTTTCTGAGCCAGAATATTACTTGCTGTATACGAAAGCTGTGTATTAGTATCGATTGTTTTCTTTACATTGAAACCCAAAAACTGAAGCTCTTTCTTTTTAAAACCTAAATCAGCCGGATAAGTTACATTCAGAACCGCTTTTTCAACACTGGTATTGAATCCGCCTAAAGGCAGCCATTTTGGAATAAAAGCCGTTGATGAAGTTTGAATTTCGCTATTAAATTCAATCGTAAAAGGATATGAAATTGGCGTATAATCCAGAAGAAGATATCGATTATCTGAAAAAAGTGTACTTCCGTCAGCAACACTTTGATCCTTGAAATCCTTTCTTCTGATTTTTTTTATTTCTTTACCAAAAGCATCATAAATAATCGCTTCTATGTTTTTTATTGAAGTTGATTTATCATAGAATTCATAGGCATTGATATCATCAAAACCTTTTTTGTTGAAAACCGTAACAACCCAATGATTTTTGGTATTCAGACTTCGCTGCGACAAAATGGTAATATCTGTCTGATCTAAACGTACTACGGCATTTGCATTTTCTTTAAGACTATCTGTAATGGTAAACGCTGGATATTCGCTCTTTTGAGCTGAAGAAATAAAGGTAAAAAAGAAAAAAAATAACGCAAAAACGGGGTTTTTCATTAGTCGGTAATTTCGCCAAATATATATTATTTTTAGAAATCCTTAACAATTGTTTATTATTTTTTACTCCTTGTTTTTACTGTCAATTAGAATAGTAACCGGGCCGTCATTTAACAGACTGACTTTCATATCAGCACCAAAAATTCCGGTTTGTACTTTCTTATTAAATTCCTTTTCAAGGGATTTTACAAAATTCTCATACATTGGAATAGCGAATTCCGGTTTTGAAGCTTTTATATAAGAAGGACGATTTCCTTTTTTTGTTGAAGCGTGAAGTGTAAACTGACTTACAACTATAATATCGCCATCAATATCCTGAACCGAGCAGTTCATGACATCATTTTCATCACCAAAAATTCTCATTTTTATGATTTTTCCAACAAGCCAGTCAATGTCTTCCTGAGTGTCGGCATCTTCAATTCCCACTAAAACCAATAATCCTTTTTGAATATCCGCAACGATTTTAGATTCGACCGTTACAGATGCCTGAGAAACTCTTTGAAGAACAATTTTCATGGTTTTTAGCTAATAATTTGGTTTTGACACAGATTACAGATGTTGTAAGATTTTAAATTCTGTTGTTAAATGCACTACAGTGCATCTCTACATTCAACCTTTATCTATATAATTTAGGTTGGAATTTGGATTTTCGAGTTGGAATTTACTTTTGATTTCTGGTTTCATCACTGATTTTACGATCTTCATCATACGAATCTGTACGATAATTTTCTTCATCACCTTCCAAAATCTTTAAATAACTATTGTAGCGTGACCAGGCGATTTCGTCTCTTTCAAGAGCAGCTTTTATGGCACAATGCGGTTCTTCTTTGTGTAAACAATTGTTAAACTTACATTGATCTTTTAATTTGAAGAATTCAGGAAAATAGCCGCTGATTTCTTCTTTCTCCATATCTACAATTCCAAAACCTTTAATTCCGGGAGTATCGATAATTTTGGCATTAAAAGACAAATCATACATTTCAGCAAAAGTTGTCGTGTGCTGCCCTTGTTTACTGGCTTCAGAAATGGTTTTGGTTTTAAGATGCAAAGAAGGTTCCATCGCATTTACCAAAGTTGATTTTCCAACACCGGAATGTCCGGAAAACATGCTTACTTTACCAATCATCATTTCTTTTAACTCGTCAATTCCCTTCATTTCGGTTGAAGAAACACGAAGGCATTTATAACCAATTTGTTGATATACATATTGCATATACAATTGATCTTCCAAAGTTGGCTCATCAAAAGTATCTATTTTATTAAAAACCAAAATTGTTTCAATATTGTAAGCCTCGGCAGTGACCAAAAAACGATCTATAAAGTTGAAAGTTGTGGGTGGATTATTAATAGTAATCAATAAAAATACACGGTCAATATTCGACGCAATAATGTGCATTTGATGCGATAAATTAACCGATTTACGAACGATATAATTTTTTCTTTCGTGAATATTAAAAATCGTACCCGTTAAAGCATCCGAAGTTTCCTCGAGTTCATAATCGACAATATCACCTACAGCAATAGGATTGGTACTTTTGATACCTTTCATCCTAAACTTCCCTTTCATACGGCATTCTATAAAATCGCCTTGTTCCGATTTTACGGTATACCAACTTCCTGTAGATTTATATACGAGTCCTGTCATTCTTTAATTTTAGATTTCTGATTTCGGAGTTTAGATTTAAATCCTAAATCTTTGCAAAGATAAATGAATAATTTTAAACATAGCCCAAGGTTTCAACCGTGTGGACAAAGATTATGATTATTAATGCGTTCCCATGATTGAAATCGTGGGCTATATAAATTATAAACAAAAATCCCCGCCGCTTCTTTCAAAGTGACGAGGATTTTAAAAAAACAATTTAATTTTAATATTGTGATATAATAAAACCAATTAACAAAGTTTAGAAAAAACTTAAATTATCTTATATCACTTATATGGTTTTAAAAAAATTATGCATTGAAAATTTTCTCCTGGTGACCAATACTTTCCTGGTGGATTGCTTTGAACATTCTTAAAACAAACTCTTCAGTAAGACCTTTTTTCTCCCCTTCCAAAATCATTTTTCCTAAGATTTCATTCCAACGGTTGTTTTGAAGAATTGCAACGTTTGCATCTTTTTTCACCTGACCAATTTCGTCAGCTACTTTCATACGTTTTCCTAACAATTCTAATAAGTTAGCATCAAGAACATCGATATTAGCTCTTAATTTTGTCATTTTTGAACTGTACTCATCTGTAGTATCATCCGTTTTTCTGATAGTCAAATCTTTAATGATTTGTTTCAAAGCATCTGGAGTAACTTGCTGTGCAGCATCAGACCAAGCGTTGTCCGGATCGTAGTGCGTTTCGATAATCATACCATCGTAATTCAAATCTAAAGCCTCTTGCGTTACTTCAAAAATCATTTTGCGATCTCCGGTAATATGAGATGGATCTATGATTAATGGTAAATCAGGGAATTTATTTTGCAATTCGATCGCGATCTGCCATTCCGGAATATTTCTGTATTTTGTTTTCTCGTAAGTAGAGAAACCTCTGTGAATAACTCCTAATTTCTCGATTCCAGCCATGTGTAAACGCTCAACACCACCTAACCATAAAGCTAAATCCGGGTTTACAGGGTTTTTAACCAAAACGATTTTATCAGTTCCTTTCAAAGTATCAGCAATTTCCTGAACTGCGAATGGATTTGCAGTTGTACGTGCACCAACCCATAAAACGTCGATATCATGTTCTAAAGCCAGTTTACAATGAGCTGCAGTCGCAACTTCAGTTCCCATTAATAAACCAGTTTCTTTTTTCGCTTTTTGCAACCATTTTAAACCAATTTCTCCAACACCTTCAAATCCTCCCGGACGCGTTCTTGGTTTCCATATTCCTGCTCTGAATACACTAACTTTTGAATCTTTCAATTCATGCGCAATTTTCAATACTTGATCTTCTGTTTCTGCACTACATGGTCCAGCTATCACAAGTGGGTGATTTAAATTGAAATCTTCTAACCACTTTCTCATTTCTTTCTTATTTTCCATCTTAATTCTAATTTACTTTTTAGTTGTTGTTAATCCGTTTAGTATTTCTTTTATTTTATTTGTGCTTTCCATTTCTTCAAAAATGGCATTGTAATTTTCTTCTTTTAACAAATCCCTAAACCGACTGAGATTTGAAATATATTCTTCTAATGTTTCAATAACATGTTCCTTGTTTTGCTTAAAAATCGGTGTCCACATTGCGGGCGAACTTTTGGCTAAACGAACGGTACTTTCAAATCCACTTCCCGCCATATCAAAAATATCCTGTTCATCTTTTTCTTTGTTCATTACCGTTTTCCCAAGCATAAACGAACTTATGTGCGACAAATGCGAGACGTAAGCAATGTGTTTATCGTGTGAAGTCGGGTCCATATATCGAATCCTCATTCCTATTTCGCTAAAAAGCTTTAATGCCTTTTCCTGCAATTTAAAAGTGGTTTTTTCCACCTCACAAATAATATTTGTCTTTCCTTGAAACAAACCTCTTATCGCTGCCGAAGGTCCTGAGAACTCCGTTCCTGCAATGGGATGCGTTGCGATAAAATTTCTTCTTTTTGGGTGACTGGCAACGGCATCACAAATTGGTTTTTTAGTCGAACCAACTTCAAAAACAATTGTTTTATCTCCAACTAAATCCAACACTTTAGGCAAAACGACCAGTGCCACATCAACCGGAACCGAAACAATTACAAAATCCGCATCGGCCAATTCTTCAAAGCTCCCTGCCTGATCGATAACGCCTAAATCAATTGCTTCCTGCAAATGTTTTTCGTTACTATCAATCCCAAAAATAGTTGCATCAGGATGTTGGTCTTTGATGTCCAGCACCATCGAACCGCCTATTAACCCTATTCCTATTACGTATACTTTCATAATTCTTTTTATTTGAAGCTCAGCCCTTTTTAAAACTCTACTATCTTAATTTGCTTTAGCTTCTTTCCTTTTTTTGCCAGATATTAAAGAATAATAATAAAAAACTAATGCATTTAATTATTCTTTTTTAATACTAAATAACCTATTCCACTTGATGAATATTCCCCATTAATTTCAGATCTCAATCTAATCCCTAATCTAATTTCCTTTTTAGGAAAATCATTTATAAGTATATCTTTTTTTATGTCTTCTTTTGCGCTATATAAATTATTAGCTTTAATTACTGAATTTGGTATTATAGTGTTATCTGTAATATTATATAGTTCTACAATTGCAAAATTATTATTGTTAGCAACCCAAGGATCAGCCAAGAATATTATCGAATCAATATTTTGATAATTTCTAACATCAAATGTAGTACCAGCCGCAATTACGGGATTCGAACTTGTTGTATTTGCATTAGTCCCAATACCATCAGCTACTTTTATTCTAATTTCTTCATTTATAATACCCTCATTCCCATTACATACATATTTAGTTATTTGAATTTCTGTATTATCTAATATTTTATTATTATTTAAGTCTAAGCCAGATTCTATTTTGATTCCTCCATTTCCACAAATACCACCTTTAGGCTGATCTGTAATATTAACAAGACTTAGACTGCCATTTAAACCATTACATACATATGTTGTATATTTAACCTCACTATCGTTTAATACTCCATCTTTGTTTATATCTAATCCATATTCAATTTTCAATCCTCCATTTCCACAATTACCACCGGAATTTTCATTCGTAGTTCTAGTTAAACTAGTATTTCCATCCACTCCATTACAAATATATGCGGATGAAGTCACTTCACTTTCTTCTAAAACACCATTTCTATTTAAATCCAATCCAGAATTCACTTTTATTCCTCCATTTTCACAGCTATTCCCAGCAGGTTCTTTAATTACAGCTGTCAAAGTATTTTTTCCTTCTATGCCATTGCAGACATATCTTGTATTTTGAACTTCGTTACTATCAAGAATTCCATTAAAATTGTTATCTAAACCACTTTCTATCTTCACACCTCCGGTTTCACAATTACTTCCTGCATTTTCTGCTGTCATATTTATTAAAGTGTTTATGCCACTAGACCCTTGTGATCCTGTCGGTCCTTCATCACCTTCACATGCTATAAAAAAAATTGATACAATTAAATAAAGTAGATACGTATTTTTCATTTTGATTTTTGATTTTTTAAATTATTTTATTTTTTATTCTTTCAAAAGACTTCGACTTCGCTCTGCCTGACAATCTAAAGCCTAATCTAATATTTGCTCCTTGCCTCTAAAATCTTCTACTAAAACCTATCAATCGCCTCTTGTACTTTTTCTTCTTTCACACACAACGAGAATCTGATGTATCCTTCACCATTACTTCCGAAGATTGTTCCCGGCGTGATAAAAATATGTTTCTCGTATAATATTTCGTCAATGAACTTTTCTGATGACTCGATTCCTTCCGGCAATTTTGCCCAGACAAAAAGCCCAACTCCTTCTTTATAAACTTTGCAGCCTAGTTTTTCTGCTAATTTTTCTGTAAGTTCTCTACGGCGTCTGTAAATTTTATTTTGGTCTTCGAACCAGGTTTTATCGCAATTTAAAGCGGCAACTGCACCTTTCTGAATTCCATAGAACATTCCGCTGTCCATATTGCTTTTTACCTTTAGGACCGCATCAATAATTTCAGGTTTTCCTAAAACCATTCCGACTCTCCAGCCTGCCATGTTGAACGTTTTACTAAGTGAATTCAATTCTAAAGCCACATCTTTTGCGCCTTCAACCTGCAACAAACTCATCGGGTTATCATTCAAAACAAAACTATACGGATTATCGTTAACTAATAATATGTTGTGTTTTTTAGCAAAAGCAACCAATTTTTCAAATAACGCTAAACTTCCTCTTGCTCCTGTTGGCATGTGCGGATATCCTAGCCACATAATTTTTACTTTCTTCAGCTCTAATTTTTCCAAAGCTTCAAAATCCGGTTCCCAGGCATTTGCTTCTTTCAGATCATAATAAACCGGAACCGCTCCAACCAAATTAGTTACCGAAGTATACGTTGGATAACCCGGATTCGGAATTAAAACGTGATCGCCTTCATTTAAAAATGCTAACGAAATATGCATAATTCCTTCTTTTGAACCCATCAAAGGTAAAATCTCATTATTCGGATTCAACTCAACACCAAACTGATTCTGATAAAAATCTGCCATACCTTTTCTCAATTCCGGTAATCCCTGATAGCTTTGATAACCATGCCCGTTTTCATCCAGAATTGCTGCAGCGACTGCTTCAATTACTGCTTTCGACGGACTCAAATCAGGGCTTCCAATTCCCATATTGATGATAGATTTTCCTTCAGACTGCAATTGACGAACTTCTCTCAATTTTGAGGAGAAATAGTATTCTTCAACTGTATCTAATCTTTTTGCTGTTGTAATCATTTTTTTCTGCTTTAGGCTTTCGGCTTTTTTTTTACTTCTAACTTTTAACGAATAACATTTAACCTATAAAAGGTTTTGTGTTTTTATATTCTCCCAAAACTTTTAAATATTCTGCCATTATATTTAATAACGTTTTGGCTTTTGCAAAATCTTCGTATTTCTCAAATGTTACATCTACGAAAAACGAATATTTCCACGGAGTTTCAATTTTTGGAAGCGACTGAATTTTTGTCAAATTTAGTTTGCAATCGCTCATTACATTTAGAACCGCTGCCAAACTTCCTCTTTTGTGATCCAATTCAAATTTGATTGAGGCCCTGTTGATTTCGTTTTCCGGCAAAAATGAATTTTGCTTTTTGATAATAACAAAACGGGTCATATTGTTTTTGATCGTTTGAATTTCCGGTGCAATAATTTCCAGATCATACATTTCTGAAGCTACTTTACTTCCTATTGCTGCAATTCCTGTTAATTGTTTTTCCTGAATTCTTCTGGCAGTTTCAGCTGTATCTTTATCTTCAACCAATTTGATGTTTGGATATTGTTTCAAGAAATCCATGCATTGCAAAAGCGCCATCGGATGGGAGTGAACTTCTTTTATGTCTTCAATATTCTGACCTTTTAAAGTCATCAAATTTTGGTGAATACTCAGATAATGCTCTCCAATAATGTGTAAATTATTCTTATCAATCAAAGCATAATTCGGAATAATTGGTCCTGCAATCGAATTTTCAATCGCCATAACTGCCTGATCTGATTTTCCGGAAAGAAGGCTGTCGACTAATTCTTCAAAAGACAAACATTCATCAATAGCCACATTTTCAGAGAAATACTCCTTCACAACCTGATGATGAAAAGAACCTTTTATACCTTGTATTGCAATTTTCGTTGTCATATATTCAAAAAAAAATCCTGATTTGCATCAGGATTGTATATTAGTTTTATTTGTCGTTTTAATTTTCTCAAATAACCATAGCACAATCCTTACTTCTACTAAAGAAGAAATAAAAAGAGTTGCTAAAATAAAAACGGTTATTAGACATTTTGTTTGTGTTTTTTAATAAATTCTCTGCGAATGTATAAATTATTTTCAGCGCACCAAAAAAAATATTGCATTTTATGAAACAAAAAAGGATTTCTTAACAAATTTAGAAGGTTTTGTATTATAATATAAAAAAAGTGGCTAAAAATGTGACATAGTTAATTGCTGTTGAAAATAATATTGGGATTCTGAAGGCTAATTTACCAGGATTTTCTCTCTATAATCTAATTGAAAGCTCTAACTGACCTCCTAAACCAATTTCTACTATTTTTTGAAGTGTAGAAAATCTTACTTCTTTTACATTATTTTCAATCTTAGAAATATAGGATTTTGTTGTTCCTGCTTTTTCTGCAAGTTCTTGTTGCGTCATCCCTTTTTGTAGTCTCGCTTCATGAATCATTGCTCCTATTTTAAAATTCTCATAACCTGCTTCAAGTTCATCACGTTTTGGAGTTCCTATTTTCCCGTAATGTTTTTCTACGAATTCGTCTAAACTAATTAGATTGTTATCTTTCGTTTTCATATTCTTTTTTAATTTTTAAAGCTTTTTCAATTTCTCTTTTTGGCGTTTTTTGAGTTTTCTTTTGAAATCCATTGGTTAAAACAACTAATTTTCCCTCATCAAAAAAGCAAAAAACTCTAAAAATATCATTTCCATGCTGGATTCTAATTTCAAAAAGACCATCTGTATTTTCAATATGCTTTAAATATGTGGACGGAATTTTGTCTACATATTCTATTATTCTAATAGTCCAGATTATTTTTGCCTTGACTTTTTCGGTCTGATTATCAAAAAACTTTTTAAAATAATCCTTAAAGAAAAAAACTGACCTGAACTTTAAATTATCATTCATTATAGCAAATATATAAAAGTTGTTCTTAAGTGAAACTTTTTAAAATATAAAAATCACTTTTCAAATTACAATTATACGAAAAAAGCTACAATAAATTCTTTTTAAGCAATTTTATGTAAACAATCCTGAAACTGGTGCATTTCTAATCCCAATTTTAGAATAATCGAAATTCATTTTTTCTTTTAATAAAGAGGCATAAACACTTCTAAAATCAATTTCATGTTTTAAATCCCCATTATCTAAGTTTGCCAAATTTGGATTATTTCCCAAAATCGTTCCTTTATTATTTCCTCCAATAATAAACATTGGCGCTGCGGTTCCGTGATCTGTTCCATTTCCGTTGTCTTTTACGCGTCTTCCAAATTCTGAAAATACCACTACAGTAACATTCTGTAATAACTGTGCTTGTTTTAAATCCTGATAAAAACTAAATAATGAATCATTCAAATCCGTCAATTTGCGTTCGTGAATAGCAAGTTGGTTATCGTGTGTGTCAAAACCGCCAAGTGAAGTATAATATACTTTCGAATTCAGATTTCCTTTGATTAATCGCGCGATCCATTCGAGATTTTTAGACAATTCTGTTTTTGGATAACTGATTTCATTTTTTGATTTTGCCAGTGCTTTTTGAATTTCATCTGAACCTTCGGTAACGGAATTAGCAATTTTTCGAACAAAATCTAAATGCGAATTCTTTGATAAAGTCACATTTTCTTCCTTATCAGATTTAATCTTAAATCGGTTTGGATCTTTTACCGTTATAAAATTGGGTTCTGCACCTTTCAAAGCCAGATTATCGATAGAATCCAGATTAATTCCTGCCGTTGCCTGATGTCCGTTGCATTGCAGATCCAAATATCTGCCAAGCCATCCTTCATTTATATATTGATTAGAATCTGTTGCGGTCTGCCAGATTTCCTGACTTCTGAAATGAGAGCGAATAGGTTCCGGATATCCCACATTTTGAATTACGGTTAAATCTCCGTTTTGCTGCATTTGTGCAAAATCTTTTAAAGAAGGATGAAATGCCATTCCTTTATTTTTCCCGACAACTACATCTTTATTCAGTGCGATTTTTGTTCTCAATTCATAATACAAAGGATCTTCAAACGGAATAAAAGTATTCAACCCGTCATTTCCGCCATTTAGCTGAACAAAAACAATACATTGCTCGCCAATTAGCAAATTATTTTGCGAACCAAAAGCGTGTAAAAAATCAGGAAGCACAAGCATCCCGCCTGTAAATGTTCCTGTTAACGTTAGAAAATCTCTTCTGTTCATGATGCTTATTTTCTAGATTAATTGATATTCGGGCAGTTTTGCGATGTAATTGAAAAGTCTGATTACAGCAAAATCAGCGTGAGGATCTTTTGGATTAAAATCATATTTTAACAGATTCTCCATGTCTTTTTGAACTGAATCGCTGACAGAAAACAACAATCTGTTTGACAATTCAGAAATAATGGTTTTGTTATTTCCATCAGCATCAAAAGCGACTTTTACTTCGATTTTTTCATATTCTGATTTTTCCTTTTCAACTCCATTACTCATCGTTTTCAAAACTTTTCTATTAAGACTTTTTCCAATGCATAATAAATCGGCTGTATTATTTCTTTGGAGATAAATCTGTGAAGTAAGCCACGAATTTCCTCCGTCCCAGCCTTTTACATTGACCTGATTGTACAAATCCATTCCTTGTAATTTCAAAAACGGAACAATTACCTCATCTTCAATTGTTTCAATCTGTAATTCGTTACAAAGCTGTACAATATAAACCAGCGGATTTTTAATTTTATTTCCCGAATTTTCTTTTTTAAATTCTTCAGTAAAAATCTGTGTCAGCAAAGGCTGGATTTCAAACTTTTGCTTCCGAAAATAATCTCCGTAATAAATAACCAGATCTTCAGGCGGATTATCATAAATAAACCATTTCAGAATTTTTCTCGTAATGAGATACGGAATGTTTTTCTGTTCAAAAATAATATCGACTAGATCGTCTGCTTTCCAGTTTCCTGTTTTTCCGAAATAGGTTTTATCACTATTATCTTCAATGTTTTTTTTATAAACAGCACCATCATCTCCAATATTCAAACCAGCCAAAGCTTTTGCCCCGTATTTAATATCATCTTCAGTGTAATTTCCAATTCCGATAGTAAACAACTCCAGCAATTCACGGCTCAGATTTTCGTTGATTTTGCCTTTTTTATTGTCGCCATTATCAAGATAGCGCACCATTGCATTTGATTTGAGAATCTGTTTGGTTAATTCTTTAAAATTTCCAAAAGCATTTTCACGCAAAATCATATTGTGCTGATAAAGCCAGTAATTGACTTTTACTTTTTGTGAAGTGGAAACGAAGTTATTGTGCCAAAAACAAACCATATTTTCCCGAAGCGGGAATTCGTCATTACGCATTTTAGAAATCCACCATTTTTTCAATTCAAGTGTAGAACGGTTTTCTTTCTTCTGAAGCTCTTTTTTAGTTTCTGGATCGGCAGTTTTAAGAAATTCCCGTACTTGTTTCAGTTCTAAAGTAGTTTTAGGCAGATCTTGCAGAAAGCCCGGCATTTCTCTGTCAAAGTTCGAATCGTAGGAATGTCTTAGAAATTTTTCTAATCCCAGTTTCTCAATTTTAGCGGCTTCTTTACCGGAAAAACCCAATCGTAATGACCAAAGATTGCTTTTTTTCATAACACAGGAATTTGTTTAGAATTAAGACTCGACTTTTTCTTAAAGGTTTAAAGATAAGGTTCTGAGTTTCTTAGGTGCTACTATTCTATCCCGAAGCTTCGGGACTGAGATTTTGAAAAGGTTTTTGGTAATAATTAAAACGGCGAATTTTTGGGGATATTGTTTATTTAATGTTTAGCGTGATGATAATCAACATAGCCCGTGGTTTCAACCACGGGAATACAATACATTACCCCAATCCGTTTCCCGTGATTGAAACCACGGGCTATGCAATTAAAAATTCATCTACAAATTCTTTGTTTTCATCAACATATAGAAAATAATCAGCTATTCTTTTTTGATCTTTGAGAAGTTGTAATCTAATTTCAATACATGGAGCTGGAATAAAATCATGATCTAATAAAATTGAAATAGATTTTGGAATGATTTCATCAAAATCAGCCTCTAACTCAATAGCTTCTATTTTCTTCAAATAGTAAATAGCTAATTGATAATAGTCATTTTTATTTTCTATAATAATATTTAAATCCATACTATCTCAATATTTAATTTTTTTCCAATATTGATCTGATTTTTCAAGATCATCAATTAGAAAAGCTATTCTTTTATTATTGACTTTAATAAATTTCATTTGCTGTCTCTTTTTATCATTATCATAAAGTAATAAGGTATCACCAGACATTTTCCACTTTCCATATTCATCATCAGAACTTCTTAAAACATTTTTCCGCGCCATCTTTCTTGAATTGTACACTTGAACCGAGAGTCTATAACTATGATCATCTCTTAAATACAAGACACTTACTCCATAAGAATACCCATTTGCAGGATAAGAATCATAACCGATTTTATAAATAATATCTCTTTGAGCGTAGATAATACTAACAGGCAAAAGCAAAAATAAAATGATTTTTTTCATAAGTTTTCTATTGAATCATTACTAGCCCCGATTGAAGTGGAAATCCTTTTTTATTTTTTCTTTAAAAATAAAAAAGATTGCAACGGAAAGCGGGAAATAGCTCCTTAAAAAAACAAAAGCAGCTATCATTACAATAACTGCTTTTCTATAAACACAAGAATAAAATCTTTCCTCTTTATTCTATTTTCTTTCTTCTAAAAAATTAAGACCCACACATTTCACAATCTTCAGGATCTGCGGCTTGTGCTTTTAATAGCATAGCTTTATAATCCTCAACGCTGATCGCTTCAGTTTCTGCAACTAATGTTGGAACTTCTTCTTTTTTATCGTTGTTTAATGTGAATTTAATCGCATCAACTGCTGATTTTGTTCTCAAGTAATACATTCCTGTTTTTAAACCTGATTGCCAAGCATAGAAGTGCATTGACGTTAGTTTAGAATAGTTTGCATCTTGCATAAACAAGTTCAATGACTGAGATTGGTCAATGAAATATCCTCTTTGACGAGACATATCGATAATGTCTTTCATAGACATTTCCCAAACTGTTTTATAAAGTTCTTTCAGGTCTTGCGGAATCACATCAATGTTTTGAACTGATCCGTTATGACGCATGATTTCTTGTTTCAACGTTTCGTTCCACAAACCAAGTTTTACTAAATCTTCAAGTAAGTGTTTGTTTACTACGATAAATTCTCCAGACAATACACGACGTGTGTAAATGTTTGATGTATATGGTTCGAAAGCTTCGTTGTTTCCAAGAATTTGAGAAGTTGAAGCGGTTGGCATTGGCGCAACTAATAATGAGTTACGAACTCCGTGTTCCATTACTTCTTTTCTTAATGAAGCCCAGTCCCAACGACCAGATAATTCTTCATCTTTCATTCCCCACATATTGTATTGGAATTCTCCTTTAGACATTGGAGATCCTTCAAATGTAGAATATGGACCTTCTTCTTTTGCCATTTCCATAGAAGCGGTTACGGCTGCGAAATATAATGTTTCGAAAATTTCCTGGTTCAAAGCTTTAGCTTCATCACTTGTAAACGGCATACGCAACATGATAAAAGCATCTGCTAAACCTTGCACACCCAAACCAACCGGACGGTGGCGTAAGTTAGAATTTTCAGCTTCTTTTACCGGATAGTAGTTTCTGTCGATTACTTTGTTCAGGTTACGGGTCACACGTTTTGTAACGTTGTAAAGTGCCTGGTGATCGAATTTTCCGTTTTCAATAAACATTGGTAACGAAATAGACGCTAAGTTACAAACCGCGATTTCATCTTTAGATGTGTACTCCATAATCTCTGTACACAAGTTTGAAGAACGAATTGTTCCTAAATTCTTGTGGTTTGATTTACGGTTTGCCGCATCTTTATACAACATATAAGGCGTTCCGGTTTCGATTTGTGATTCCAGGATTTTTTCCCATAATTCACGTGCACGAATGGTTTTTCTACCTTTTCCTCTAAATTCATAATCCAAATACATGGCTTCGAATTCTTCTCCGTAAACATCGTATAATCCAGGACATTCGTTAGGACACATTAAAGTCCATGACGCATCTTCCTGTACACGTTTCATGAATAAATCTGAAGTCCACATTGCGAAGAATAAATCTCTTGCACGCATTTCTTCTTTTCCGGTGTTTTTCTTTAAATCAAGGAATTCGAAGATATCCGCATGCCATGTTTCGATGTAAATCGCAAAACTTCCCTTACGTTTTCCACCACCCTGATCTACATAACGAGCCGTATCGTTGAAAACTCTCAACATCGGAACAATTCCGTTTGAAGTTCCGTTTGTACCACGGATGTAAGATCCTGTTGCACGAACGTTATGAATAGAAAGACCAATTCCTCCCGCTGATTGCGAGATTTTAGCCGTTTGTTTCAACGTATCATAAATACCATCAATACTATCATCCTGCATTGCCAAAAGGAAACAAGAAGACATTTGTGGTTTTGGAGTTCCGGCATTAAACAACGTTGGCGTTGCATGCGTAAAGAACTTTTTAGACATTAAGTCGTAAGTTTCAATTACAGATTTTAAATCGTCAAGGTGAATACCAACCGAAACACGCATCAACATATGTTGCGGTCTTTCTACGATTTTTCCGTTGATTTTTAATAAATACGAACGCTCTAAGGTTTTGAAGCCAAAGTAATCGTAATTGAAATCTCTTGTATAAATGATATGTGAATCAAGGAAAGCTGAGTTTTCCTGAATTACTTTAAATACTTCATCCGAAAGTAATGGCGCATCTTGTCCATTTCTTGGATTTACGTAGTTGTACATATCTTTCATCGTTTCTGAGAAAGATTTTTTTGTATTTGAGTGTAGATTCGAAATTGCCACACGAGCTGCTAATTGCGCATAATCAGGATGTGCAATAGTCATAGAAGCCGCCGTTTCTGCTGCAAGATTATCAAGTTCAGATGTAGAAACTCCGTCATACAATCCTTCGATAACTCTCATGGCTACCTTAACAGGATCTACGAGTTCATTCAACCCGTAACACAATTTTTTGATTCTTTCTGTAATCTTATCAAACATTACGGGCTCCTTGTGGCCATCTCTTTTTACTACATACATAAGCTTACTTTATTTTAGTTATTGAAAAAATGAAAGTCACTAGAAAACGAATTCCGGGACTTAAACATTGTGTGTTTTTTAATTATTTTTTGAGAATTATAGCATTCTCAATAGCTACCCTCTTCCAATCTGAAATCAGACCGAAAATGCATTAAAAATTATTGAATCTTCGATTTGGGAAAAGAGATTCTAAAAATGTTTTGTTATAAAATTTTAATCTTCTAATCAGTGTTTATTTGGGGTAAAACACTAAAATATCTTGTTACCTAAAAATCTGCATCGAATGAAATTTTCTGAGCATCACTATCTGTGTTCATCACACCTGATTTTTGATACTCTGCAACACGTTTTTCAAAGAAATTAGTTTTTCCCTGAAGAGAAATCATGTCCATGAAATCAAACGGATTCGCTGATCCATAAACACGTTCGCAGCCTAATTCTACTAAAAGCCTGTCAGCAACAAACTCTAAATATTGTGTCATTAACGCTGCATTCATTCCAATTAAACTTACCGGAAGAGATTCTGTAACAAACTCTCTTTCGATATCTAAAGCATCAACAATGATTTCTTTAATTCTGTCTTTTGGAACTTTGTTAAGCAAGTGGTGATTATGAAGGTGAACTGCAAAATCACAATGTACGCCTTCGTCACGGGAAATCAACTCGTTAGAAAAAGTTAAACCTGGCATTAATCCACGTTTTTTCAACCAGTAAATCGAACAGAAAGCTCCTGAAAAGAAAATCCCTTCAACGGCAGCAAAAGCAATAAGTCTTTCAGCAAAAGAATCAGACTCAATCCATTTTAAAGCCCAGTCTGCTTTTTTCTTAATTGCAGGAAAAACTTCCAAAGCATTAAACAACTCTGCTTTCTCTGCTTCATCTTTCACGTAAGTGTCAATTAATAGAGAATACGTTTCGCTGTGAATGTTTTCCATCATGATTTGGAAACCATAGAAAAATTTTGCTTCAGCATATTGAACTTCATTTACAAAGTTCTCAGCAAGGTTTTCGTTTACGATTCCGTCAGAAGCAGCAAAAAACGCAAGGATGTGTTTAATGAAATATCTTTCGTCATCACTCAGCTTATTATTCCAGTCTGTTAAGTCCTGGTGCAAATCGATTTCTTCTGCAGTCCAAAAACTAGCTTCCATCTTCTTATACCATTCCCAAATATCATGATGTTTGATAGGAAAAATAACGAAACGGTTCTTGTTTTCTTGTAAAATTGGTTCGACTTGCGACATGGCTTTTATGTTTAATTTTTTTACTGATTTTTTGCTTTTTCAGAGTAGTACAAAGATTGTCATTTACTGCCAAAAATGAAAGCCAAACTTATTCACAATTTGACGTAGTTTTTAACAACGCCAAAAAAACAGTCTATTTTTCAGACAATATTTAAATTATTGAAAATGAGTATTTTAAAATAGTTATTTTGACCTTAAGTGCCGTAAAATATAGACTTTTTACAATAAAAAACAAGAAAAATTTAATTGTTTTGAAAAGTTTTTTTTAGAGTTAAAACTTAAATTTATTGAGTTAAAAAACACTATTTGAAAAACGTATTTTTTAAAGTTATTTTTTAAGAATTTTTAAGCTCCTGGGCTACTTTTTCGAGTTCCATATACCAGTCTTCACCAAAGCGGCGAATTAGTGCTTCTTTTACAAATTTATAAACCGGAACTTCTAATTCCTTTCCTAAAGAACAGGCATCATCGCAAATATCCCATTTGTCATAATTGACAGCTGCAAATTCCGTGAAGTCTTTTACGCGAATTGGGTACAAATGACAGGAAACAGGTTTTTTCCAATCAACGATTCCTTGGTTGTAAGCTTGCTCGATTCCGCAAAGCGCTGTTTTTCCGTCAAAAATTACGTAAGCACAATCTTTTTCATCTATAAGCGGTGTTTCAAGATCTCCGTCCGTACCTTTTACCCAGGTTCCTTGTGCTTCGATGGCAGCAATTCCTTCTTTTCTTAAAAAAGGTTTTACCTTCGGATAAATTTCTTCCATTATTTTAGTCTCAGCTTCGCTCAAAGGCGCGCCGGCATCTCCGTCAACACAGCAGGCTCCTTTACAAGCCGACAAGTTGCACACAAATTCTTTTTCAAGAATATCCTCTGAAATAATGGTTTTACCTAATTGAAACATGATAATAAAATACTGAAATTTATAAAGTGCAAAGATAGTCAAAGAAAGCAGATGAAATGAGAATAAATTTTACCGCATAATTTTACCACAGAGATGTACGGAGTTTTTCACAGAGATGCACAAAGATTTTATTAAGCTTTGTGAAAGTTAATCTCAAAGCTTTGTGAACTTAAAAAACATTCCTAAATAAATTTAACTCTGCGAAACTCTGTGTGAAAAAACTCTGTGAACTCTGTGGTAAAAAACAAACTCTGAAAAACTCTCTGTGAATCTCTGTGGTAAAACTCACCAACTTTGCAAAAATATTTGTGAATCTCCATGGTAAAGCTATCAATTGTTACAAATATCACTTTTTTAACCTATAAACCGTGTTTTTATAACAAAAATACATCTTATCAAAAAAACACCTACCTTTATTATCTACCTTTGCAAAAATTTTAAACGCTTAAAATCAAAGTAATATGTTAGAAATCGACTTTAAAGAAATTATTACCGTAGGAATGGTGCTTTTTGCTGTAATTGATATTGTAGGTTCTATTCCTATTATTGTGAATTTAAGAGCAAAAGTGGGTCATATCGAATCTGAGAAAGCTTCGATCGTTGCCGGAATGATTATGATCGTTTTTCTTTTTGTCGGAGAAGGCTTGCTTAATCTTATAGGCATCGATGTGCATTCATTTGCCGTTGCGGGTTCTTTTGTATTATTCTTTCTTGCTTTAGAAATGATTTTAGGAATCAGAATTTACCGTGACGAAGAGCCTGGATCTGCTTCTATCGTTCCTTTGGCCTTTCCGTTAATTGCCGGAGCCGGAACAATGACAACTTTATTATCGCTTCGATCACAGTTTCATACCATTAATATTATTATTGCTATTTTACTGAATATTATATTGGTTTATGTTGTTCTAAAATCATCCAAAAAAATCGAGAATTTATTAGGAGAAAACGGACTTGGCGTGGTCCGCAAGACTTTTGGAGTAATACTTTTAGCAATTGCTGTTAAATTATTCGCTGCTAATGTTAAAGGTTTGTTTGTCTAACATTTATTTTTATAAATTTACCCCCAATAAAATTTCTAAATACAACTTTAAGACTTTTTTCAGTCACAAGTTTACTTTATTATTTTAGACAAACAAACAGCCATTATGAAAATTTTCACTTCCATCTTAGTGCTTTTAGCATTAGCTTTAATCGTTTTCAATATTACGTTGCTAGATTTTAAGAATCCTTTTCAGGGTGACAGTGCTGTAGCTTTTATTGGAATCGCAGCTTCTTTTTGTGCCGTTTTAATTCTTTTGATTTTTAGAATTTCAAAAAGAATTGAAGAAAAAATGAACGGTCGATAATATGTTCGATGTTTTAATTATCGGCGGAGGCGTTTCAGGCATGTCTTGTGCTCTCGTCTTAGGATCTGCCAAAAACAAAGCTTTTGTTACCGATAAAAAAATCGGAATCTTTACACATCAAAAAAATTCTTCGTTACAAGAAGCGATTTTCTACAATGCTTATGGTATAACGCCTGGTAAATTAGGATCTGATCTGCTTACAGAAAGCACTCAGGATTTAGCCATGACTTATCCACACATTACCCAAATTGCTAATGAGAAAGTAATTAGAGTCGAAGGATTTTTTCCTGAATTTACTGTTGTTACCAATAAAAACTCATACAAAACAAAAAGTATCGTAATCGGAATTGGTTCTGCCAATACTTTTGATATTGAAGGTTTGATGCAGTATATTGAACCTCATAAAAAAGCACTCCCGGAAAAACAACGCATTCAGCTTAAAAATGAAGATCACAAAGTTGCAGAAGGTATTTATGTGATAGGAACTTTGGCAGGCTGGAGAAGCCAGTTAGCAATTGCTGCAGGTAGTGGCGCTGCCGTTGCAACAGATATTCTGACTTTATGGAATAACGGCGTACAAACCCATTCTCACGATAGCATTCGATAATACTATAAAATTTTTAAACCATATAAGTTATATAAGTACATTTAATATATGCGCAAAGCTTATATTTACTTATATAACTTATATGGTTTAATTTTTTTTTATACTGTTTGGTTATTTATTTTACCGAAACAATCTTCGTTACCTTAATATGGTTTTCGTTTTCAGTTTTCCAGATTTCTCCTTTTACTGAAACTACTTCGCCTTCTTTAAATCTTTTATAATTTTCCGGTCCGCCCACATTTACGATACTTACCGTTGCAAAATAAACCTCTTTTTTATCTGTATTTATTTTAGCTGTGTAGCCATCTTTTCCTGATTCGATTGATTCTACTTTTCCTGTAATTGTATTGTCACTGTTGTTTTTCATAGAGTTACAAGAAATTACAAAAGCCATTAAAATTAAAAATGCACTTATTCTTTTTAGATTTTTCATATTTTTTTGTTTAACCGCAAAGTTCGCAATCCCAAAGCCTCGGGATGCGTAAAACTCGCTAAGCTATATTAAATTATTAATAATGTAAAGTTCGCTAAGTTTAAGCGACAAGTGTTACATCCTGCTTTAAAAAATTATTATTATTTAATTATTGCAAAACAACACAACTTCCGGCAATTACTTTTAAATCTTCATCAAATTGTTTCCAGACTCTGATATAGCGATACGCTCCAACTAAAGGATTATTATCATAAGTTCCTTTTAAAGAAACCGTTACAGCGACAATTGCAATATCATCTATTATATTAATAATTTGATCTAAAGCTTCCAGCGTTTCAATTTTCATTTTACCTAAACGATAGGATTCCAAATCAAACTCTTTTGTAATCGTATTTCCATCCGGTAAATTGAATAGTAAATCATCATGAAGCATTTTTTCTAAAACCGCAATATCTGCTTTTTTAATTGCTGTCAAAAGTTCGATTTCCGCATTTACTATCGCTTCTGTTTTCATATCAAAAAAATTAAATTATTTCTTCGGATTCACAACTACTTTAATCATGGCATCATCTTTTAGAATTACGTCATAATAATACAATTCTCCATATAATTGTCGGGCAAATTCTGCTGTAATGTATCGATTTACTAATGCTTTGGTTTTATCTAATTTAAGATCCAAACCGGTCATTAAAATATAGTTCTGGAATTTTTTGAAATAAGCATCTGAGCCTTTCATCTTCGATAAAAATTCATTAAAATGAAGTCCTGCAAAAGCTTTTCTGTTTTTATCTAATTCTTCAAAAACAAAATGACCAACAATTCCGGTTTGCAATAAATAAGCAACATTTTCATTTCCGTGTTCGGCTTCCATTGGCACAAAAACATCCGGAACGATTCCGCCGCCGCCATAAACAATTTTGCCTTTTGGCGTTTTAAATTTCAATGAATCAGCTACCTTAATACTGTCTTTTGCATAAAGTTCTCCAGATTTTATGCGATCTTCAGATTCTTTATAATATTCTTCGTTTCCTTTTTTATATGGTTTTTGAATCGATCTTCCGGTTGGCGTATAATATCTTGCCACGGTTAAGCGAACTGCAGATCCGTCGTTGAAATCCATTTCGCGCTGTACAAGACCTTTTCCAAAAGAACGTCGGCCAACAATAGTCCCGCGATCATTATCCTGAATGGCTCCTGCTAAAATTTCACTTGCCGAAGCACTGTTTTCATTAATAAAAACATATACTTTTCCGGTTTCAAAACTGCCGCTTTTCGTTGCGTATGTTTTCTCGGTGGTTCCGTTTTTATTTTTAGTGAAAACAATCAGCTGTTTGTCTTTTAGAAACTCATCGGCAATAGCCACCGCTTCTTCCATATAACCACCGCCATTATCACGAAGATCAATTACCAGAGACTGAATTCCGTTTTGTTTTAATCTCGCTAAACCGGTTTTGAATTCTTTAAAAGTAGTTTCGGCAAAACGATTGATTTTGATATACCCGGTTTTATTATCCAATAACAAAGAAGCATCCACACTTTTCAGCGGAATAACATCTCTTTTTATTTTAAATTTAAGTTTCTTTTGTTCTGATTTTCTAAAAACCGTCAGTTCGATTTCAGAACCTTTTATTCCTTTCAATTTAGAGAATAAGCTGTCTGAAGGTAATTTTCGTCCAAATAATTTCGTTTTTCCTGCAAATAAAATTCGGTCTCCCGATTTTAATCCGGCTTTTGCCGAAGGTCCGTTTTCAACCGGTCTTATAATCGCTACAGAATCGCGGTACATATAAAAATTAATTCCGATTCCCACGAAATCACCCTTCATACTTTCTGCGACTTCAGCCTGTTCGCTTGGCGGAATATAAACAGAATGTGGATCCAGTTTGGATAAAATATTATCTACGGTAAGGTTTACGATAGAATCTGTATTTACCTTATCAACATATTCGTTATTGATAAAATCAATCAGTTTATTCAGCTTGGTTTTTGAGCTGGTTTTAGCCAAAAGCTGATCATCGGCGGGAGCATTCATCACGCTTCCGAGAACGGTGCCAAGAGCAAAAGTCGCTCCTATAACGATGGGTAAATATGTTGAATTAATTTTCATTTATTCTTCTAAAACAGGAATATGTTCGACTTCGATACCTGCTTTTATTAAAAACTGAATTCCAGAATCGTCGCGATAACCATCTTTATAAACCACTCTTTTTATCCCTGATTGATGAATGAGTTTACTACATTCTTTACAAGGTGAAAGTGTGATATATAATGTCGCTCCTTCGCAGGATTGTGTTGACCGCGCTACTTTCAAAATGGCATTTGCTTCGGCATGCAGTACATCCCAGCGTGTTAATCCTTCTTCATCTTCGCAGCAATTTTCAAATCCGGATGGTGTACCGTTGTAACCATCAGAAATAATCATTCGGTCTTTTACAATAATTGCGCCTACTTGTTTGCGTTTGCAATAAGAGAGTAAACTCCATTCTTTGGCAATTCGAAGATACGCTTTATCGTATTTATTTAATTTTTTTACTTCCATTTAATTTTATCTGTTCCAAATTGGGCTTTCTACAATCATCGGGATCACAACTCCGATAATAAAAGCCGACATTACAAGCGCCCAATCGCGTTTTGAAAAACGAAATACGGTTTGTACTATATATGATATTAATAAAACCACAAAAACGACTATAATTTGTGCGGTTTCAATACCCAAAGCAAATTCCCCTAAAGGTAGTAATTTTGACGTTGCAGTACCACCTAAAATTGTCTTAAAATAATTTGAGAATCCGAGTCCGTGAATAATCCCAAAAAACAAGGTCACAAAAAAGACTAAATTCAGTCCGTCATTTTTAGTTGCTTTTCCTGCTGTAAATAAGTGATAAAATGCAGTTATCAAAATTGTAATCGGAATTAAAAATTCGACAATATTTACTTTTACGGCAATGATTCCAAAAACAGAAAGCAGTAAAGCTAAGGTATGACCAACTGTAAAAACAGTAACCAAAAGCAAGATTCTTTTCCAGTCTTTAAAGGTGTAGGGAACGGTTAATGCGATTAAAAAAAGAACGTGATCATAAGCGTGAATATCTAAAACATGCTTTAATCCTATCTGAAAATAAATCCAAAATTCTGACATAGGTAAAAGGTATTAATTGATTAAGGGGTCGTAAACTTACGATTTATTTTGAAAAATTTGAGATACCCCGATATTAAATCAACGCAGAAAAATAAGTTAAATTTTATGAGAAAATTAAAATTATTAATTTAAAATAAGATTTATATTTGCGTGATAAAAAACTCCACAATTATGTCATTTTCAGATTTATTCGATAGCGAATTCAAACAAAGAAACAAAGGTCACTTTTCAGCAATTGTTCGTGTAGCATTAGCAGACGGTATTGTGCTTCCTGAAGAAAAAAGTTTCTTGGACAAATTAGCTTCTCGTTTAGAAATTTCAGAGACTGAGTACGAAGAAATTCTTGACGATCCATTAAAATACCCAATCAACCCGCCTTATCTGCATGTTCAACGATTAGAGCGTTTATACGATCTAACGAGAATGGTACATGTTGATCACCATTTGGAAGACCAACAAGAGGTAATGCTAAGAAAATTAGGAATTGCTTTAGGATTTACTCCAGGCAATGTAAATTATATAGTTGCAAAAGCATTATCATTAGTAGACAAAAAGGTCGATGCCGATACTTTTGTTTACGAAATGCAGCATATGCATAAATAGTATTTAGTTTTCAGTCGCAGTTTTCAGTTTTCAGACTTGAAAATGGTAATCAGTCGCAGTTCAGACGAAATATTATATAAAACAAACCCGACAGATTTTATAAAATCTGTCGGGTTTTCTATTTTTATTCAGACTGTCACTGAAAACTGAGACTGAAAACTGAAACTGTAAACTGAAACTGTAAACTGAGACTGAAAACTACTCAGCTTCCGCCATAAACTGCTCTGCTTTTTCTACCATATTATAGCTTCCGCAGAAAAAAGGAACTCTTTGGTGCAATTCGGTTGGCTGGATTTCCATAATTCTTCCAAAACCATCTGTTGCCTTTCCTCCTGCCTGTTCCGCAATAAATGCCATTGGATTACATTCGTATAACAAACGTAATTTCCCTTTTGGCGCTTTTGAGCTTGTTGGATAAATATAAATTCCGCCTTTGATCATATTTCGATGAAAATCAGAAACCAGACTTCCTATATATCTTGAAGTATAAGGTCTGTCGTCTTCTTCGCGTTGACAATATTTAATATAATTTTTTACTCCTTGCGGAAAATGAACATAATTCCCTTCGTTTACCGAATAAATATGTCCGTCTTGCGGAAATTTCATATTTGGATGTGAAAGATAAAATGTTCCAATAGCCGGATTTAGCGTAAAACCATTTACACCAAAACCCGTCGTATAAACCAACATGGTCGATGTGCCGTAAATAACATATCCTGCCGCCACCTGATTTACTCCCGGTTGTAAAAAATCCTCGCTAGTTACCGGAGTTCCAATTGGTGTGATTCGTCTGAAAACCGAAAAAATGGTTCCCAGAGAAACATTGACATCAATGTTTGAAGATCCGTCAAGCGGATCCATTAAGATCACGTACTTATTATTATGACAGTTGTCGCTCCCCTGAACTGTAATAAAATCGTCGTTTTCTTCTGAAGCAATTCCACAGACAATCTCGCGGTTAATTAACGTCTGGATAAATACTTCGTTTGCATACACATCTAATTTTTGCTGGTCTTCTCCCTGAATATTTTGTTCGCCTGCAGCGCCAATAATATCCACTAACCCAGCTTTGTTTACTTTATAGTTGACAACCTTGGCCGCCAAACGTATAGAATTGATAATACGGGAAAGCTCCCCCGACGAATATTGAAATGCTTTTTGGTTCTCAATAATAAACTCTCCCAGTGTTTTATTGCGTTCTTCCATTACTAAATCGTTGTAGTTTTAATTTTAAGTCACAAATATCGTTTTTTTTGTGAGAATGATTTAAAAATTATTTTGTTAGTTTGCTACTATTATATATTTGCTAATTAAAGCTAAGAAGGAGCGAATAAAAAAATACATATTTAGCTAATAAACAACTAATAATAAGAATAATGAATATTAGAAAAGGAAATCCTGAAGACATGAGAGCGGTTCTGGAACTGATTCAGGAATTGGCAATATTCGAAAAAGAACCTGAAGCTGTTGTTATAACTGAAGAAGATTTAAAACGTGACGGTTTTGGCGAAAAACCACTATTTCAAGTTTTTGTAGCCGAGATTGAAAATGACGAACAACAAAAAGAAATAGTTGGAATCGCACTATACTATTATCGCTATTCGACCTGGAAAGGAAAAACGATTCATCTTGAGGATTTAATCGTAAAAGAAAAAATGCGAGGTACCGGTTTGGGTTCTGCTCTTTATGCCGAAATTATGAAACAGGGAAAAAGAGATAATGTGAGAAGAATTGAATGGAATGTTCTTGACTGGAATACGCCGGCGGTAAATTTCTACAAGAATTCCGGTGCAAGAATTATGGAAGACTGGCAGGTTGTTCAAATGGATCAGGCGGGGATTAATTCTTTTTTAGAAAAATTTTAAAGAAATATTTAGCCACAGATTAAAGGATTAAAATGATTTTACAATCTGTGTCAGTTGGCCACAAATTTCACGAATTAACACGAATAAAAAATCTGTGAAAATCATGTAATCTGTGGCAAAAAATAAGAAACACTAGATTTCAGTAATCTGAAATCTAAAATTAAAAATCTAAAATTAAAAATGAGAGTATTTAAATTTGGTGGAGCATCGGTAAAAGATGCAGATGGAATTAAAAACGTATATGACGTTTTACAAAAAGTGGGTTATGAAGATGTGATTTTGGTAGTTTCGGCTATGGGGAAAACCACAAATGCTCTTGAAGTTGTAATTAAGAATTACTTTGATCAATCGGGAGAATTGAATTCATCTGTACAGGAAATTAAAAATTACCACAATAAAATCGTATTGGATTTATTTGAAGATGAAAAACACGAAGTTTTTGCTGCGGTAAATGCTCAGTTTTCTGAATTGGAATATTTCCTGGCACATAACAAATCACCAAATTACAATTTTGTTTACGACCAGATTGTAAGTTTTGGAGAATTGATTTCGACTACAATTCTTAGTCATTATATGAATTTCAGAGGCATTCAAACGCAGTGGCTTGATGTTCGTAATTTCATTAAAACCAATGCAAATTACCGAGATGCAGAAGTAGACTGGGAAACAACTGAACAGCTTATCAGTAAAAATGTACCTAGAAAAACATTAAATATCACACAAGGATTTTTAGGTGCTGATGAAAATAACTTTACTACAACTTTAGGTCGTGAAGGTTCTGATTATACTGCCGGTATTTTCGCTTATTGCCTTGGTGCAGAAAGTGTAACGATCTGGAAAGACGTTCCCGGAGTTATGAATGCGGATCCGCGTTATTTTGAAAATGCGAGTTTGTTAAACCAAATTTCATATCGTGAAGCTATCGAATTGGCTTTTTACGGTGCAACGGTTATTCACCCAAAAACATTACAGCCATTACAGAAAAAAGAAATTCCGTTATATGTAAAATCTTTTATCAACCCGTTATTAAAGGGAACTTGCGTTTCCAAAGGTGTTGATCTGGAGCCACAATATCCATGTTTTATTGTAAAAAGAGAACAGCTTTTGATTTCGCTTTCGTCCATTGATTTTTCTTTTATTATGGAAGAAAACATTAGTGAAATTTTCGGTTTATTCCACGAATTCAAAATCAAAGTAAATTTAATCCAGAACTCTGCGATTAGTTTTTCTGTTTGTGTGGAAGATAAATTTGGAAATTTCAATGAATTGAATGCTATTCTTTCGAAAAAATTCAAAGTAGATTATAGCGAAAATGTAACACTTTACACCATTCGTCACTTTACAGAAAACGCCGCTCAAACGGTAGAAGAAAACAAAGCTGTTTTATTGAAACAAGTGAGTAGAGAAACCATGCAGATTGTGACTAAAGAATTAAATTAATTCTTTTATAAAAGGTAATTATTTCAATTCAAGATATTAAGGCTTCACATTTAGTGAAGCCTTTTTTGTTTTTACCTCGCCCTGTTATTCTCCGTCTGTTCAATCTCCGATTTCTTATAATTCGTCTTTTTCGAATTTCCAAAACTATACGTGGCGATTAATTTGAAATAATTTGTTGTGTAGGTTCTGTGATAATAAATTTGGGTTTGTCCCACATTATAATCTCCCGAAACCATAAAATCGTGAAAGATATCATTTGCTGTAAAATTGATTTTTAAGGCATCTTTAAAAAAGTTTCTTTCGATTCCGACTGTTACTGTAGAACGACTGTTATCATTTCCTAATCCATAACCTCTGTCTCCCAAATACCAAGCAAGAAGCTGGACTTTAAAGAGATTCGGAATTGCAAATGTGTTATTGGAATAGAAGTAAAACTGAGGTTTCACCGGACTAAAAACATACGAATAATAATGATCTATAGATTTTGACAAATTAACGCTTATCGTATTGGTCGAAGTCCACCATTTGACATTAAAAAACCTTGAAAGTGAACCAAAAAACACATATCCTCTTTCCAGATTTATGCCTTTTAAAACATAACTGTTTGGTGTATCGCCGCGCAAAGCTGCACCAGAAATAGGATCGATTTTATACGTATATCCAATTTTAAAATCAAACTTTTTGTACATCGTTCCAATTTCGAAAGCATGTGTTTTCTCCGGAACCAAATTCGGATTCCCTTCTATCGTTGTAAACGGATCCTGATAAATGACATACGGATTTAATGCCTGATATCTGGGTCTTGTAATTCTGGAAACATATGAAAAATGCGCTTTCCAATCTTCGGAAAAATCAAAATTCAAAAGTACGTTTGGAAAAATATTGCCATAACTTTTACTGAATTTCTGAATTCCGTTTGCATTTGTAAACAAATCATACGTTGTCCATTCGCCTCGTGCGCCCACCGAAAAATTAAACTTTTCGCCCAACGATTTTCCGTAATTAAAATACGCCGCACCAATTTTTTCTTTGTATGAAAAGTCACTGGAGAGCTCGTCATCTAATTCAAAAATACCATCATCCGGATTTGCTTTCAAAAACTCCGTGCCTGAATTTATAGTGGCGTAACTAAACTTTGCGCCTGTTTCGAGTTTGGTGTTTTCATTATTTTTCTTAGAATAATCAGCTTGTGCCATTATTATATTTATACCATTTTCAACATTATTTTTTAAATATTGCCCTGTATTTATGTCATCAACCAAACTATTCTCGTCAATAAAATCATGTATCGTTCCATTATAATTTGAATACTGACTGGCTATAAATAACGACGAACCTTTATTATCGGTGATCATATTGTAGCTTAAATTGACAAACTGATTCAGCAAAACATCATTTTTAGCAATATCTGTCGCATAAAAATTAGTTCCGGTATTGTCTTCTATAGAATTTCGGCTTACTATGGCTCCGCCTAAATCTTCGATATTTCCGCTGTATGCTAATGAAATATAATCCTTATCAGAAAAAGCATATTGCACTCCAAAACCAAAATTAGAGTAATTATTAAACTCGCGTTTCCAGTCTGTAGTAAGTTGCGATCGCATAAAATCATCCGGATTTGAGCGCGTTCTTGTCGTGTACAAAAGTTCCCTTCCTTTGCCTAATTGCAATCCGTAATTGGTTATAAACGAAAATTTGCCTTTTGTATAATTAAAATCGAGAAGCGTGTTTGTACTGGTTCCGGCAAATTTAGAAACTGTTACTTGCTGACTTGCCGTTCCCATTGTTCCGCTTTCAATACTTCTTTTGGTAATAATATTGATGACCGCCTTCCCTTCCGCATCGTATTTTGAAGATGGATTTGAAATGACTTCTATTTTTAAAATCTGCGAAACCGGAATCGCCGCAAAACGTTCGTAATTAATCAAAATTCCGTTTAGGTAAATAATCGCTTCTCCTTTTCCAAGAACGCTAATTTGTCCTTCGGCAACGACAACGTTGGGAACTCTGCCCAATAATTCGTTTACAGAACTGCTTGTTGCCAAAACTGTATTGGCAACATTCACATCGATTGTTCCGTTTGCTCCGTATTTTAACAATGATGATTGTCTTTTAATAATGACCTCATTTAACTCATTATTCTGACTTTCAACTTTGGCCGGAATTGCTGGTTTAGTTTGCGCTTTTAAACTCAAGGCAAAAAAGAAACAATAGATAAAAACGAAAACTGAAATTAAAAACTTCATAAATTTTAGCGGTTAAGGTTTGACTTTTTGTAGTGACAAAAGTCAGCTCAAAACCGCAAAACGAGGTAATGGAAAGAGAATTCAGGAGTACGAATTTATAAATCAATACTCTGTTTACGATTGAAATCCCTGAATCTGGTAGTTTAAAGGTGTTGTTCCGGTATGTTTTTTAAAGGCTGCAAAAAAGGTTGATTTCGAATTAAAACCAACATCATAACCTATCGATTCTAATGTGAGTTTATCATTTGAAACTATGGTTTTACACGCTTCATTTATTCTAAATTCATTTACAAAACTTGTAAAGTTCTTGCGTAGATTATTGTTTAAAAACTGCGACAACTGATGAGTTGAAATATTGAGTTCCTGCGCCAAATCCTGTAAACTCAAATTCGGATTTTTGTATAAACTTTTGTCGAGCATGATTTTTTCTAATTTTTCAGCTAAAATTGCCGCTTCTTTTTTGTCTATTTTTTTTGCTTTTTGGATATTCAGCAAAAACAAATCGTCTGTTTTTTTTCGGTATAAAAGAATCAGGATTATTAAATAGAAAATAAAGGTAAAAGACAAACAACCTGTTACACACGAAATAAACGGAACTCTGGCAAAGCCAAGAAAATAAAAAAGAAAAATAATCGCGTTACCGAAGAAAATCATCGTAAACCATTTTTCGGCCGGAGTTGTATTGTTATAATTTTGAATAGTTTTTTGAAGCAAGGATCGGCTTTCAAAACCTGATAAAAAGAGGTAATTAAACCATTGCAGAAAAATAAGTGCCACAAAATAATCGTTCCATAAAACGGGATAATTTTCATACGGAAATAAAAACCCAATACTCAATATCACAACAAACCAAATCGCCAGATGATATTTCCAGATTTTAGGAATATTATTGATCGAATGAATTCCTGCTTTTAAAAAATAATACAAAAACGGACCAATTAATAAACAAGCAGAAAGTCCAATTTGAAGATACGTTTTGTGCAAATCAGGATTAAAATAAACAAAAACCGTAATCGCAACCCTAATACTTAAAGCCAAAAGCAGCGCGCCAAGAAAAAGATTGGTAAGGTATTTTTTTCTGGTAAAAAAGAAAAAGTACGCACTCAGAATAAATCCGTTGAAAGCGCCCAAAGCACCAAAAAAGAACAATATTTCTTTACCAATATTCATAACTTAAGTTTGTAAAGCCTGCAGTTGATAATTTAGCGGCGTTGTTCCGGTATGTTTTTTAAATGCCGCAAAAAAGGTCGATTTCGAATTAAAACCAACATCATAACCTATGGATTCTAATGTTAGTTTATCATTTGAAGTGATAATTTTACACGCTTCGTTTATTCTGAATTCATTGATAAAACTGGTGAAATTTTTTCCCAGATTATTATTCAAAAACTGCGACAATTGATGACTCGAAATAGTAAGTTCCTGCGCTAAATCCTGCAAACTCAAATTTGGGTTTTTGTATAAACTTTTGTCTATCATGACTTTTTCTAATTTTTCATATAAAATAGCAGCTTCCGTCGCGTCTATTTTTTTACCCAAATATTTTTGATTGTTCAGCAGAAACAAATCATCTGTTTTTTTTCGGTATAAAAGAATGGAAATAATCAAATACAGAATGAAAGAAAAAACAACGGCGCCGCTTATATAAGTGGCTGCCGGAGCCCTCATAATAGAAAGAAAATAAAAAAGAAACAAAAGAAAATTACCCAGAAAAAGCATTCCGAACCAGATTTCTGAAGGCGTTGCTTTTTGTTTTGGATCTATTATTTTTTTTAAAATTGTTCGGATTGTATATGCTGAAAAAATAATATAAACGAACCATTGAAAATAAATTACTTTTATAATCGAACGCCCCCAAAGTTTCGGATAATCTTCATATGGATATAAAAATCCAACTGTCACAATCAAAATTCCCCAGAATAGAAGCGTGATTTTCCAGGATTTTGGCATCACATTTACTTCTTCAACCGCTGATTTCAGAAAATAATACAAACACGGACCGATAAAAAAACAGGCTGTAAGTCCAAACTGCAAATACATTTTAGGCAAAGTGGGATCAAAATACACAAATACAGATTTCCCGATTCGAATACTTAAGGCAAATAAAAGTGCACCAAGGAAATAGTTCGTCAGGTATTTTTTCTTGGTAAAAAAGAAAAAGTAAACGCCAAGAATAATTCCGTTGAAAGCTCCCAAAGCACTAAAAAAGAATAAAAGTTCTTTGCCAGTATCCATAATCTAAATTGGTTAGTGCAGACAAAGCTAAAAAAAAGATTGATTTATGATGCTACTACTATTTTAAAATAATAGAATAATGCTCTAACTCACAATATTATGGACGCGTAAATCCTTCAGAATTTCCCAATTATAAATACTACTTTTGGCTTTTTAGAGTTAAAGTCTTTATGTTGAAAAAATTACTGTTTTTAATGGTGCTGTTTTGGTTTTCTGGTGTTCAGGCGCAGGAAACGGAATCATCGTATCAAACGAAAAAAGTAATCGTAACAAAAGACACAATTCATCTTGAAAAATTCAGTATTAACTCGAGTTTTTTTGAGCTTTTAAATATTAAAAATGAACGCATTGATTCTACTTTTTATACAATAGATTTTCAAAAAGGAACTTTACTTTTAAATGAAAAATTCAATTCGGTTTCAGATACTTTAATTGTCAATTATTTAAAATATCCTGATTTCCTGACTAAAGAATACTCACTTTACAAAGACAGTCAGGTGGTTAGCAACGATGTTGGCACAGAGAAATTATACAAACTCGAAAATGAAAATGCCAAAAAAGTTACTCCGTTTGAGGGTTTAAATACTTCGGGAAGTATTACGCGCGGTGTCACTATTGGGAATAATCAAAATACGGTTTTGAACTCTAATCTGGATCTTCAGATCACCGGAAAAATATCGGATAAAGTGAGTTTGCGGGCTTCGCTTCAGGACAATAATATTCCGTTGCAAGACGGTGGATATTCGCAAAAACTGGATCAGTTTGATAATATTTTTATGGAACTTTTTAGCGATAACTGGAACATTCGCGCAGGCGATGTTTTTCTGGAAAACCGAAAAACCCAATTTCTAAGTTTTAACAAAAAGGTTCAGGGACTTGCGACGAGTTTTGATTTTGGCGGTGAAGAAAATAAAACCAATGTTTTTGCATCGGTTGCTTTTGTAAAAGGACAATATGCAAAAAGTACTTTTACGGGACAGGAAGGCAATCAGGGACCTTATAAATTAAAAGGGCAAAATGGCGAATTGTACGTTTTGGTCATTTCCGGTTCTGAGCGCGTTTATGTAAATGGTGTTTTGCTGAAACGTGGCGAAAACAACGATTATGTAATTGATTATAATGCGGGAGAAATTGTGTTTACCTCGCTTTTTCCGATTACATCTGAAATGCGTATTAATGTCGAGTACCAATATTCTGAACGAAATTACAACCGACTGGTTACTTATGCGGGCGCAACGCACGAGAATAAAAGCTGGAGTTTTGGCGGTTATATTTATTCTGAAAATGATATGAAAAACCAGCCTTTGCAGCAAAATCTTTCTACAGAACAGGTTCAGATTTTGAGTCAGGCGGGAGACGATCAAAACTTAATGGTCGCGCCTTCTGCTTATGAAGATGCTTACACCGATACTAAAATTTTGTATAAAAAAGTACTCGTAAACAATGTTGATGTTTATGAATATTCGAACAATTCGAGTGATGTTTTGTACAATGTAAAATTTAGTCTTGTTGGCAATAATCTGGGAAATTATATCATTCAAAACAACAATTCTGTCGAACGTATTTATCAATATGTTTCGCCAATAAACGGCGTTTTGCAGGGAAATTATGAACCTATCGTAAAGCTGGTTGCACCAATGAAAATTCAAGTGGCGACTTTTCTGGGAAAATACAATCCTGATGAAAAAACTTTTGCCGATTTTGAAATCGCCATGAGCAACAATGACCAAAATTTATTTTCGAATATTGACGATGCTAATAATCAGGGAATTGCTTTTAAAACCAATGTCAAAAAACGGCTATTTACGAGAGACTGGACTTTGGACGGTTTTGCCAATTACCAGTTTGTTCAGGAAGATTTCAGATCTGTGGAGCGTTTGTATAATATTGAATTTAACCGTGATTGGAATTTAAATACAACATCACTTTTAGGCAATCAAAGTCTTTTGGTTACGGGTGTAAATTTTGATTTATTTGCCAAAAAGGAAACTACAAATATTGGTTTGTTTAAATATCAATTTGAGAAATTAGATTATACCGAAAGCTATTCGGGAGCGCGTCATACGGCAACGGCTTTTTTTAAACTGAATAAATGGACAATCGAAAATCAGGGTAGTTTTTTAAATTCTGATGCGACGGCTTCGACTTCAAAATTCATTCGAAATCTGGCGAAGACGAAATATCATTTTGGTAAAAACTGGGTTGGCGGCAGTTTTCAAATCGAAGACAATCAGGAAAGAGATAAAGTTACAAATCAGTTTTCGGCCCTGAGCCAAAGATTTTCAGAATACGGCGTTTTTGTTGGACGCGGAGACAGTACAAAAGTATTCGTCCAACTAGGATATTTACAGCGCCGCAACGACAGTGTGCAAAATGGTTTGCTGCAGCATGTGAACGATTCCCGAATGTATGTTTTGAAATCGAAATTAATTCAGAACAAAAAAACAGATCTGGCGGTTTATGCGAGTTATCGAACTTTAAATTTTACGGATGTTTCGAGAAAAAATGAGCCTTCGTTAAATTCGAGAATTTTATACAACGATCGGTTTTTTAATCAGTTTATGCAAATAGGAACGGCTTATGAAACGAGTTCAGGAACTATTGCTCAACAGGAATTTACATATGTTGAAGTTCCGGCTGGTCAGGGCGTTTATACCTGGAATGATTATAATGGCAACGGAATTCAGGAATTGGAAGAGTTTGAAGTGGCGCCTTTTCCGGATCAGGCAAAGTTTATCCGTATCTTTTTACCGAATCAGATTTACATCAAAACCAATCAGAATAAGTTCTCGCAATCGGTTACTTTAAATCCGCTGCAATGGCAAAATGAAACGGGTTTTAAAAAACTGGCGTCTTATTTTTACAATCAGACTTCGTTTATTATGGATCGAAAAGTAAAAAGTGACGGTGATCGTTTAGAACTGAATCCGTTTAGTTCTTCTGAAGAAAATGTTTTGGGATTGAACTCCAGCTTCAGAAACAGTTTATATTATAATCGGGGCAAGCAAAAACATTCTGTAACGTATTCTTATTTGATAAACAAAGGAAAAAATCTGCTTTCGATTGGGTCACAAAATGTCACCAACAATTCGCACCAACTGCAATACACGCATTTGTATCAAAAAAGCTGGCTGTTTAATTTCTTTACTAAAACAATCAAAACAGATTTAGTTTCGGAAGATTTTACAGAGAAAAATTATGATTTGGAAGGTTATCAGATTGCACCAAAAGTCAGTTATTTATTTTCGAAAAATACGAGTCTGGATTTCTTTTATGAACTACAAAACAAAGAAAATAAAATAGGGAATTTTGAAACACTGCGTCAAAATAGGCTGGGAACTTCTTTTTCTTATGCGGGCGAAAAAAAGATAACGGTAAATGGCGAGTTTTCTTTTTATGAAAATAAATTTGATGGCAATGAATTTTCATCTGTGGGGTTTCAGATGTTGGAAGGGCTTCAGGCTGGGCAAAATCTGGTTTGGAAGTTACTTTTACAGAAAAACATCACGCAGTTTTTAGATATTAATTTAAATTACCAAGGCAGAAAAAGTGAGACGGGAAATACAGTTCATACCGGAAATGTTCAGCTTCGTGCTTATTTTTAACACTTTGCGAACAACATTACCATAAATTGATTATTTTTAATTCAAATTTTAACCTCTCAACTTATGAAAAAATTATTTTTAATCTGTTTTGTATTTGTGCTTTCCGGAAATTTCTATGCTCAGGAAACAACAACAAAAACGACTAAGTCTAAAACAGAAGCTAAGACGAAAAAAGCAAAATCTGACGCTGACCAGGCTGCTGCAGATGCTAAAAAAGAAGCTGCTAAAGCTAAAAAAGCAGCAGATAAGACTGACAAAGCAACGGCAGATGCAAAAAAAGCAAAGGCTGATGCTGCAAAAGCAAAAAAAGAAGCCAAAACCGAAAGCACTAAAGCTGACATAAAAAAGACAGAAGCGAAAGCAGACACAAAAGCTAAATCGGTAAAAAAAGATGCGACAGCAACTAAAAAAGCGACTGTACAATCTTTGAAGGAAACCAATGAAAAAGCTCCAAAAGTAGCGGATAAAGTTACGGGAGAATACAACGGTAAAAAAGTGTATACCGGGCCAAAAGGCGGAAAGTATTACATTAATAAAAACGGAAACAAAACGTATATTCAGGATTAAGGAGAAAGGTGCTAAGGTGCTAAGAGACTAAGATTCTGAGGTTCTTAGAATGCTCAGATCGTAAGACATAAAACTTTTAAGCCGAACTTAAGTTCGGCTTTTTTATTTGCCGGAAAAAAACTTAAAACCTCAGTATCTTAGCAACTTAAATAAAATATAGAGTTAATAATTTAGTAATATCTCCGAAATAGCAGAAAAGACTTATTTATATATCTTCGTCAAAAAGCAAACATAATATGAGTATTGAATATTCTGCAAACAAAACTATTTTAGTCGCACCGTTAAACTGGGGATTAGGGCACGCCACAAGATGCATCCCGATTATAAAAGCTCTTCAGGAAAATAACTTTATTCCGATAATAGCTTCTGACGGTATTGCGCTTGCTTTGTTAAGAAAAGAATTCCCTTATGTTCAAACTCTTGAATTGCCATCGTATCATATTGAATATGCTAAAAATGGTAAAAATTTTAAATGGAAGCTGATTAAAAACCTGCCGAAAATGATTACCGCCATTCGCGATGAGAAAAGAATGGTAAAATCGTGGGTTAAAAAACACGGTATTGACGGTATTATTTCGGACAACAGACTGGGTGTTTTCAGTAAAAAAATTCCATCGGTTTTTATAACGCATCAACTGAATGTGATGACGGGAAACACGACCTGGTTTACGAGTAAATGTCATCAGCATGTTATAAAAAAATACGATGAATGCTGGGTTCCAGATACTAATGAAGAGGTAAATCTTACCGGAGATTTAGGTCATTTAAAAACAAATGAACTAGACTTAAAATATATTGGCCCTTTGAGCAGAATGCGTAAAAAGGAAACTCCAAAAGTATATGATTTAATGATTATTCTTTCCGGACCGGAACCTCAACGTACTTATCTGGAACAAAAGTTAGAAAAAGAAGTCGTTAATTATGATGGAAAAGTGGTTTTTGTAAAAGGTGTAGTCGAAAAAGACCAGACCAAACGAGAATCAGGAAATGTTACGCATTACAATTTCATGAATTCTAAACAGCTGGAACAAACCTTCAACGAAAGTGAATTGGTTTTATGCCGTTCCGGTTATACTACTGTTATGGATTTGGCTAAATTGGGTAAAAAAGCTTTTTTTATTCCAACGCCGGGGCAATACGAACAGGAATATTTAGCGATAAAACTTCAGGATGAAAATTTGGTACCGTATGCATTGCAAGACGACTTTACCATCGAAGATTTATCAAGAGTAAAGTCGTTTACAGGTTTTTCTCAGTTTCAGGATAACATCGACTGGGATTCGTTATTTTCTATATTTGAAGATAAAGTTTAGAAGTTAAACTGCGCTTGCAATCGCAATAAATTTCCTTGTTGTCTGTTGATTGGAAGCGCGCTGTCTTCAAAAGTTCTGTCGGCAATCACGTATTCTGCTGTAAGTTCGAAGGCTTTTATTGGCTGCCATTCTACACCTAATTCGTAATCGCGTACGACGTAACTTCTGGCGTCTTTTTCATATTTTTTCCCTCCGTCATAATATTGAAATTTTGCGAATGGATAAATATGCTGCTTTTTTACATCCAATTTGTAATTCAGTAAGACATAACCACCGTTTAAATCGGTTTCATCAACTGTCTTTGTAAGTGTATTATAGCGAGGCCCTGTTCCTATATTATATTCTGTCTGGATTCCGAATGGCTTTGGATACAAAACAAATGTCGCTCCTACTCTCTGGTCTTTTACATATTGCGGATCATTGACGATAACTCCGGTTGAAATTTCGCCTGTAAAAGCCCATTTTCCGGTATAAGCCTGAAGTCCAGGTTCGATAATCTGATTTCCGATAACAAACGGATATGTTACTCTGGCCACAACATTCAAATCTCTGTTTCCATCTAATTTATTGGCAATTTGACCGTTGTAAACTCCAAAAGCAAAAACTCCAAAATCGCCAGAACCTTTATAACCGTCTTTTACCAGCATGGCAAAACGTTCTCTGATTTCGGCCGGAGCCCAATAAAAAAATATTCCTAAATCACGTTCATTTAATATGGCACTATTCATGGCATCATTTCGATCTAAAGCCAAACGCTGTGAACTGGATTGCATGTTTTCAAAACCATACGGAATTTTACTTTGTCCCACACGTACGCGATATTCCTTTTTCTTATCAAAAGAAAGATCGAAATACAAATCCCTGATCTGAACGAAATTTTGAATTCCCGTACTTGGTGAACTGGCAAAATCAGGCTGGAAATAGAAAAACACATTGGGATGAACCTGACCTGAAAACACTAAACGCGCACGTCTTATAAAAAGTCCATTGTTTGCTTTTGCATCCGGAGCTGTCGAAGTTGTTCCCCATGATTTATCACATTGTTCGCAGGAAACTTTATCGTTTGTAGAAAATAAACCGTTGTATCTTATTTGTGCATAACCTCTTAAAGAGATTCTGTCGTACCAGTGTTCGTCATTGCTAACGCCCGATTTGGTATCCGGAAGTTTGGCTTTGTTGATAGAGTCAAGAAGACGAACTACTTCTTTTTTTACATCTTCTTTTGTTAACTCTTGCGCATTTGCAACACAAGTAATCAGCAATAAAATTGCAATTATGTTTCTTTTTATCATCTTTTTATAATGCGCTAAAATTCAAGATGCAAAGATGTATCACCTATGTTAAGAAATCATTAACAAGGCGTTACCAAAATAAGAAGATTTGTTTCGAAATGGTTATGCAAATATTATTCGGATTTTCAGGCCCTATATATGGCAGATGATATTTATAAAGCTTACAATTTTTTAACCTCTGCTTTTTGCGTTTTATACGTTTTTTCGAGTGTAAAAGAAAACTCCGAACCAATTCCGAATTCACTTTCTACGTATACTTTTTCTTTGTGCGCTTCAATAATATGTTTTACGATGGCTAATCCTAAACCAGAACCGCCTTCAGATCGTGTTCCGCTTTTATCAACTCTGTAAAAACGCTCAAAAAGTCTTGGTATGTTTTGTTTTTCAACTCCTTCTCCGTTATCACTAATGCGGATTAAAACTTTTTTCTTGGTTAAGTTTACTACACCTACTTCGGTCAGACCTCCTTCTTTTCCGTATTTAATGGAGTTTACAATCAGATTTTCGAGTACTTGCTGAATCCTGTCCTGATCGCCACGAACAATAACCGATTTTACGTTTCTGCTTTCAAAAGCCAATTTTATTTTCTTCTTTTCGGCTTTCATTTCCAGTAAATCAAAAACATTCTGAATGAGTACTACAATGTCAAAATCGGTCATATTCAAATCTAAATCACCAGATTCGAGTTTGGTAATCATGTCCAGATCTTCTACTATATAAATCAATCGCTCTACTCCTTTTTCGGCTCGTTTTAAATATTTTTTTCGAATGTTTTTATCATCCATTGCGCCATCCAGCAAAGTCGAAACATAACCCTGAACGGTAAACAAAGGCGTTTTTAGTTCGTGTGACACATTTCCTAGAAACTCCCTGCGGTATTGTTCTCTAATTTCGAGCATTTCGATTTCGAGTTTTTTATCCGTTGCAAACTTTTTCACTTCGCGCGAAAGCGTTTCCATGTCTGTCGTAATAGGCTGATTGATCAATGTTGTGGATTCTAATAACGAAACCTCATCGTATATTTTTTTAACTCTTCTGTAGATAAAACGTTCTACACGGTATTGTAAAACCAAAAAGGAGAAAATGTAAATCGATATGATGAAAATTAATCCAAACGCAATTTGATGTTTTAACTGCGCTTTGTAAAATAATGACATTAAAATCAGTACAAATCCCGTTGCAAAAAGACTTATATATAATGCCGATTTTATGGCAAATTTGTATGTTTTTTTAAAATTAATTTTCATTGATAGTATTGAACCATTTAGATATTATTATTTTCACCATATAAGTGATATAAGTTCCTATAAAAGTAAAGCTTATTTCTATAATCTTCAAAAGTCAATCTTTATCAAATTAATTTTGATAAAGATTGACTTTGATTATAAAAAAGTACAGGCTATAATTTAATGTTAGATCTCAATCAAAATCACTTAGAATCTTAGTTTCTTAGTAACTTAGTATCTCAAAAAATTAAACTTCAAATTTGTAACCTACTCCTTTTATTGTTTTAAAAAGATCTTCTCCAATCTTTTCACGTAATTTTCTGATGTGTACATCGATTGTTCTTCCTCCAACTACCACTTCGTTGCCCCAGACTTTATCAAGTATTTCGTCTCTTTTAAAAACTTTCCCCGGTTTTGAAGCTAATAAGTAAAACAATTCGAATTCTTTTCTTGGCAATGCAATTTCTACATTTCCTTTTATGATCTTATATTCTTCACGGTTAATCTCGATTCCGCCAACATTTAAAGTATCGCTAACGACTTCTTGTTCTTTTAACCTTCTTAACAAAGCCTTTACTTTGCTGACCAATAATTTCGGTTTTATTGGTTTGGTAATATAATCATCTGCACCTGCATCGAAACCAGCTACTTGCGAATAATCTTCGCTTCTTGCTGTCAAAAATGTTATGATAACATTATTTAATTCTGGTATTTTTCTGATATGTTCACAAGCTTCCATACCGTCCATTTCTGCCATCATCACATCCATAATAATTAAGTCCGGCAATTCTTTTTGAGCTTTTGCAATTGCATCTTTTCCGTTAGAAGCAGTTACGATTTGATACCCTTCCTGAGCAAGGTTATAGCCTACGATTTCCAGGATATCCGGTTCATCATCAACTAATAAAATCTTTGTTTGTGTTTTTTTCATAAAATAGCAAAAATTGAGTTTTCTCATCAAATTTTGTCCTGATAAATCTGATGGTTTTTAATTGCGATGGTAAATATAATAATAAATCGACGGTTAAAAATCGCTGTTAACGGTAATTTAATCTCGTAACAATTTGATAATCTACAGAACACAAAAACATAACAAGTGCGTAACATGAACTTTACTGTGCGGTTCTTTCTTTGCAAAAAAATAAATTAAACACAACTAAAATGAAATTCAATCTAAAATTTCTATTATTTACATTTTTTATCTGCACGATTTCGATCGCACAAAACAAAGGTACAATTTCTGGTGTATTAACCGACAAAGAAATGAACAATGCACCACTTCCTTTTGCAAATGTTTTAATTAAAGGAACAAACATTAGTACGAACACTGACATTGACGGAAAATATTCAATTTCTGTAAACCCTGGAAATTATACTGTAATCCTAAGCTTTTTAGGATATGAATCTGTTGAAGTTCCTGCTACGGTAGAAGCTAACCAAACTGTAACTGTAAACAAGGCACTTTCTTCGGGTGCTGGTTATACTTTGAAGGATGTTGTGGTACAATCTACTGGCGCAAGTAAACAGAAAGAATCAGCATTGCTTTTAGATCAAAAAAATGCAGTTTCTTTTAAGGCTGCGATTGGTGCTGAGGAGATATCAAGAAAAGGAATTAATGATGTTGCGAATGCAGTATCTAAAGTAAGTGGCGTTTCTAAAAACGACGACTCAGGAAATGTTTTCGTAAGAGGATTGGGAGATCGTTATAATGTTACAACTTTAAACGGACTTCCTTTACCATCAAACAATCCTGCCAATAAAAATATATTTTTAGATATTTTCACAACTAACATTGTAGATAATATTGGAGTAAGCAAAACATTTGAAGCTCAAAATTATGCCGATTTTGGCGGAGCAAATATTGATATTACAGCTAAAAAATTTAGTGGAAAACCTTTCGTTTCTTTTTCAATTGGAACAGGAGCAAATACAAATGTTTTAGGTCAGGATCATTTTTATTTACAAGACGGGCCTTCTTATACTGGATTTAAAACAGTTGGTGTTCCAGATTCTCCTCTTAAACCTTATAATTATTCAACAAGTTGGGATAGAAAAGAAAACAAGAATGTTTTAAATGCTTTTTACACATTATCTGCGGGGAAAAAATTTAATTTAAACGATGAAAGTTCATTAAGTACTTTTATTACTGGTTCTTTTAGCGCAAAAAACAAATATACCGAAGGTTACAGCAGAGGAGGAATTACATCTGATGGAGATATATTATCTGATTTTTATAGAAAAGCATACAAACATAGCACTACAACAACTGTTATGGGTACAGCTGATTACAAAATCAACAACAAAAACTCAATCATGTTTACTTCTTTATTTTTAAATTCAAGCGAACAAGATTATAGTGAATATGAAGGAACAAACGTGAATTTTGATGGTGGTGGTGATGCTAATCAACAAATAAGCGGGTTTATTAAACGCGGAACATTTGAAAGAACACAATTATTTGTAAATCAATTAGTAGGGAAAAATAAATTTAACGACCAATGGAATTTAAATTGGGCAGTTGGATACAGTACTTCAAACAGTTCAATTCCGGATCGTATGCAAAACTCTTTTGTTTATGCTCCTGATGCAGTAAATTATACTTTCTTTACAAATTCAAACATTAATAATCACAGATTTTTTCAAGATTTAAAAGAAAATGAATTGGCTGCAAACGCTGCTCTTTCTTATAATTTCAATAAAAAAAGTGAAGAAGATGGATACAAAGGAAAAGTAACTTTAGGTTATTCTGGAAAATTCAAAAAGGTAGATTATACGATGCAGCAATTTTCGTTCTTCCCTGATAGAACCACTATATCTTTCCCTAAAGAAGATATTCACCATGTAGACAATTATTTGGACCCTGCTCATTTTGGATCATCTCCTTCAAACAGAATACATCAATTATACAATGGAAATTTAGACATTAACGGTGCATTTGCTAATATTCAGTACACACTTACTGAAAAACTAAGTGTAATATTAGGAGCGAGATTAGAACAATTGACTCAGAACACTTTCTACATTACAACTACTGAGCCTGACGGCGATAATTCTGACTATACAAAGTTTAATATTTTACCTAGTTTAATTTCAAAATACACTCTAAACGACAAGCAAAACTTAAAGTTTTCTGCGAGTAAAACATACACACTTCCTCAATTTAAAGAAAAAGTGCCTATTATTTATGAAGACGTAGCACAAGCATACGAAGGAAACCCTAGTTTATATCCTTCTACGAATTATAATGCTGATTTAGGATGGGAATATTTTCCAAAATCAGGTGAGTTAGTTTCTGTAACTGCATTTGGTAAAATTATTCAAAACCCAATTAATGAGATGTTCTTGAATTCTTCTTCAAATGACATCACTTATGCTAATACAGGGGAAAAAGCAACTGTAGCAGGGGTAGAATTAGAAGTTAGAAAAGACATTTTTACAATTGAAAATGCTAACGCTCAAAAAACAAAACTATCATTTGATGTAAACGGATCTTACCTTTACAGCAATCAGGATTTAAGTAATGATAAAGTGAATAATGAAAATGATTTTGGAGCAAATTTTACTTTTACCGAAAGCAAATTAACAGGCGCTTCAACTTTTCTAGCTAATGCTAATATTTCATTTTTGAAAGAGTTTTCAAATGATCAAGACATAACAGCAACTGTATCATATTCTTATTTTTCAGATAAATTAGCTGTAATTGGAACTTCAAGAGTGGGGAATATGGTTGATAAAGCAGTAAATAAATTAGACTTTATTTTAAATACAAGTTTAACTAAAAACCTTAAGTTAGGCTTAATCTATAATAATATTTTAAATCCAACTTTCAAACGTGTACAGGAACAAGGTGAAGTTCCAGGAAAAAGTGCCGTAGGAGATGTATTAGTTAATTCATACAAAGCAGGTTCTGATCTTAGACTTACTTTAAACTATACGTTCTAAAAACATATTTTAAGAATAATAAAAAAGGTGATTAGATAGTTTAATCACCTTTTTTATTAGCAATAAATCCTATGTAAATTTTATATTAAGCAAAATCGTATTTACCCCTTTATACTTAATATATTATTAATATCGACTTAACTCAACAGGAACATACGTTGCTTTACTTTGCCTTAAATAAAATAAAACATAAAAACACAACAAAATGAAAAAAACAGTTTTTGCAATGGCTGCAATATTAGGACTTACAATCACAAGCTGTAGTTCTGATGACAACAATAACAACGGTGACGACAACAAAAGTACTTTTGTTTTAAAAGTTGATGATTTAAAAGGAAACATCAATGATGGTGTTGTGACATTAGACCCAACTAAAACTTATACTTTAACTGGTGGTTTAGTAGTTAAAGGTGGAGCTACTTTAGTTATTCCTGCCGGAACTACTATCAAAAGTTCTCCTACCGCAGAATCTACATCTTTATTCATTGCTGTAGAAAGAAACGCTAAAATTAATATCAATGGTACTGCTTCACAACCAGTAGTTATGACATCTGGAAAAGCAACTCCTGCTCAAAGTGACTGGGGTGGATTAATTATCGCTGGTAATGGTATTGTTAATACTGGAGCTAACGGTACTTCTGAAGTAGGTGCTTTAAGCTATGGTGGTACTGATAATACAGATTCTTCTGGAAACATTAACTACTTAAAAATTTCATATACTGGATCTAAATTCTCTGCAACTAAAGAATACAATGGAGTTTCTTTCTTCGGAGTAGGTTCTGGAACTGTAGTTTCTAATATCTACACATTTGAAAGTGGTGATGACGGTATTGAATTTTTTGGAGGAGCAGTAAACGCTTCTAACCTTATAATAGTAAACTCTTACGATGATTCACTTGATTTTGCTGACGGATGGCAAGGTACTGCCACTAATGTTTACATTAGCGGAGTTACAAAAGCTGGTGTTGAAGGATCTAACAATGAAAAAGATCCGAGTGGAGCGCTTCCATTAACAAATGCTAAAATCACTAACGTTTCAATTGTAAAAGGTGCAGCTACGTTCTTGGCTGACGAAAAAGCAATTAACTACAAAGAAGGTGGTGGAAAACAAACTTATACAAATTTATTTGTTTCTGACGATATGCCTTCTGCACTTGCTAAATTAGCTACTGATGCTGGAGCTGTTGCAAACATGACAGCTGGTTTCTTCGCTATCACAAATTATACTTTTGGTGCTCAAATCACTAATGTAGATGGTCCTAAATTATCAGGAACTACTACTGGTGCAACTGGTGCTGGTGCTGGTGCTGCTTTACCTACTTGGGGTAACTGGACTGTTGCTAAGTAATTTTAAAGAACCTGGTCTTACTTTGTAATAACATCTAAGACAAATTGTTAAAAACATCCTAAAATTTTAGGATGTTTTTTTTTGGCGTAATTTTTGTAATTTTTTTTGTATATTTACAATAATCAAAATAGAGCGATGGCAAAAAACTACTTTTATATTATATTCTTATTGGCTTTTTTCTTTACTACTATAACAGCTTCAGCGCAGGATAATAGTAAGCAATTACCAAAACCTCAAGACGGAACTACCATTGAGGGCCTAAGTATGTATCCTAATCCCGTTACAAATGGCAAGGTTTATATAGCTTCTAAAAATGATCTGGAGAAAGAAATTGTTATTTTTGATCTATTGGGAAAAAAAGTAATTCAAACACATTTGACTTCAAGAGAATTAAATGTTAGTGACTTAACTCCCGGTGTTTATATTATTAAAATAAGCGAAGAAAATGCCTCAGCTACGCGAAAGCTTATCATTAGGTAAAAAACATAAAATTATATTTAAAAGCTCCAATTACTATTGGGGCTTTTTTATTGCCAATTTTTAGCGCTAGTCACAGACAGACTGAAAACTGCGACTGAAAACTGAAAACTATTTACATTTATACTTAACTTTGCACAAAAAAAGTTTTGATCACAGCCAGCGATATATTTACGATTTCGAGTCAGAAACAATTTGAAAAAATAGCCCTAAAAGTATTTCGTTTTCAGCACGAGAATAATCCTGTATATCGTGACTTTTGCGACTTTTTGAAAGTAAATCCGCAACAGGTAAAATCATTGGAACAAATTCCTTTTTTACCTATTCAGTTTTTTAAAAGCCATAATGTGGTTTCCAATAACGATCCGGCTCAGGTTACTTTTACCAGCAGCGGAACAACCGGAATGATTACCAGCAGACATTTAGTGACCGATGTTTCCCTATACGAGGAAAGTTACCGCAACGGATTTTCGCAATTCTACGGCAATATCGAAGATTACGTCGTTTTAGCCCTTTTGCCGTCATATCTTGAACGTGATGGATCTTCGCTTATTTATATGGTCGAAGATCTAATAAAACTATCCAATCAGCCTGAAAGCGGCTTTTATTTACACAATCACGACGACTTAATTAAAAAACTTACTGCATTAGACGAATCGGGTCAAAATGTAATTTTAATTGGCGTTACTTATGCTTTATTAGATTTAATCGAAAAACACCAATTCAACCTTCAAAATACCATCATAATGGAAACCGGAGGAATGAAAGGAAAGCGCAAGGAAATGATTCGAGAAGAATTGCACGAACAGCTTTGCAAAGGTTTTGGCGTTTTTGCCATTCATTCAGAATACGGAATGACGGAGCTTTTGGCTCAAGCATATTCTTTAGGCGAAGGTGTTTTCGAATGTCCTTCCTGGATGCATATTTTAGTTCGTGATCCGGAAGATGCACTCACTTACGTGAAAGACGGAAAAACAGGCGGAATCAACGTTATTGATTTGGCCAACATCAATTCGTGCTCTTTTATAGCTACGCAGGATTTAGGCAAAAAAAATCCCAACAACTCTTTCGAGGTATTGGGACGTTTTGATAATTCTGATATTCGTGGATGTAATTTGATGGTTTTGTAGTCTATTTTCGAAATAATTATAATCCCCTAAAAATAGATTTAAAAACAAATTTTACTTTAGTTTTGATAGAAAGAATTTTAAAATAACGATACTGCTCTTTCAAAATATAAAACATGAATTTTAATCTATGAGAAGATAATTTCCTGAAATAGAAATCAATATTCTGATTAATTGTTTTTTGAATTAATTCATTATCAAAAAAATGATTTTCATTCTGAAAAACCTCAAACTTATCAACAGCAAATAGTATTTTCTCCAGCTCTTTATATCCGTCAACCCGGCCAATTTGCAATCCTTTTTTCAAATATTTCAATTCATTATTATCACTTACAAATCCAATATTTTTCAAGTATTTTAATTGTATAGAATTCTTTACTTCTTCATAATCAACCGCAATTGTATCACTAATATTATTGTCGTGTAATCTATACTTAACTAAAGGTTTTTGGATATTATAAAGATTGTGTTTCATTATAATCCTGGTCCACAACTCGTAATCTTCCATTGGGACAAATTCTGGATTAAAAACGTTAGATAAAAAGACTTCCTTACGTGCTAAAACTGTAGAATTACCTATATAATTTTCGTAAATAAAAGCTAGTTTTAATTCTTCATTATGCTCCTTAATATAAGCTTGCTCATAATTAATGTTTTTTCCAAACCGTAACCAAAATCCTCCACATAAATCAATAGTTGAGTGATTCTTGAAAAAATTCACCTGTATTTCAAGACGGTCTTCAAAACAAATATCATCAGCGTCAATAAAACCTATGTAATCTCCTTTTGCTTTTGCTATTCCAAAATTTCTAACAATCGCCGGCTTTTGATTTTCATCAAAACTATAAACTTTTATCCTGGAATCTATATTCTGATATTCTTTTAAAATAACTAAACTTTCATCTTTAGAATTATCATTTACAGCAATTAATTCCCAATTAGAATATGTTTGTTTAATTATGCTATCGATAGCCTCCCTTAGAAATTTTTCAGCATTATAAACCGGCATTACTAAGGTAACCAAACCATTCATCTTTGTTAATTTGTCCAATTATATCTTTAAAATTTATTTTACTCTAATCACAAAATAATTCTTCTTCCCGCTTTGCAATAACACAAACTGATTATTAATCAAATCATCTGTTGTTAATACAAAATCTTCTTTAATTTTTTCTCTGTTTACTGAAATTGAATTTGCTGTTAAAGCACGTCTTGCTTCTCCATTAGATTTAAAAAAACCTGTTTTTTCATTTAAAACTGAAACAATATCCAATCCGTTTTCAAGATCTGCTTTTGCGATTTCAGCTTGCGGAACTCCATCAAAAACTTCTAAAAAAGTCGCTTCATCCAATTGTTTCAAATCTTCTGCAGTAGAACTTCCAAATAAAATATTCGAAGCCTGAATGGCTTTCTCTAAAGCTTCTTTTCCGTGTACAAAAGTTGTAATTTCTTCAGCTAGTTTTTTCTGCAAAACCCATAAATGAGGTGCTACATCATGCTCTTCAATCAAAGCATCAATTGTTTCTTTATCCAAGAAAGTAAAGATTTTAATATATTTTTTTGCATCAATATCAGTTACTTTCAACCAGAACTGGTAAAATGCATAAACCGAAGTTTTATCAGCGTCCAGCCAAACATTTCCACCTTCAGATTTCCCGAATTTAGATCCGTCTGCTTTTGTGATTAATGGCGTTGTCAAAGCAAAAGCTTTTGCGCTTTCTCCTCCCATTCTGCGAACTAATTCTGTACCAGTGGTAATATTTCCCCATTGATCAGAACCTCCCATTTGCAAAAGACAGTTGTTGTTTTTATATAAATGATAAAAATCGTATCCCTGAATTAACTGGTATGTAAATTCGGTAAAAGACATTCCTTCTCCTTCTCCGCTCAATCTTTTCTTTACAGAATCTTTCGCCATCATATAATTTACCGTGATACGTTTTCCAACTTCACGTGCAAAATCGATAAATGAGAATTCTTTCATCCAGTCATAGTTATTTACCATAACCGGAGCATTTTTATCAGTCGAATTAAAGTCTAAGAAACGAGACAAGACACTTTTGATTCCCGCAACGTTTTTCGCCAAAGTTTCTTCGTTCAACAAATTTCTTTCATCAGATTTCCCGGATGGATCTCCAATCATTCCGGTTGCACCACCAACTAACGCGATAGGCTGATGACCAAAATTCTTTAAGTGAACCAATAAAATAATCTGAACCATACTACCAATATGTAGTGAATCTGCCGTTGGATCAAAACCTATATAAGCCGTCGTTACTTCTTTCAGCAATTGTTCTTCCGTTCCTGGCATGCTATCATGATATAACCCGCGCCACTTTAATTCTTCAACTAGATTCTTCATTTTTTAAAATAATTTGTGCAAATGTAATCAATGACAATGGCAATGACAAAAAACAATTTCAATGTAATTTGCCACAAAGACCCTAAGACACAAAGAAGAATTAAAAAACTTGGCAGGTTTGCGACAAAAATAAGAACAAAAAAACTTAGTGACTTTGCGCCTTTGTGGCAAAATCGGTATATTTACAAAATGGTATTAGTAACTGGTGGAACAGGTTTAGTTGGCGCACATTTATTACTTCATTTAATTGAAAATGGAGAAAACGTTCGGGCAATTTACCGAAATCAAAACAAGATTCAGAACACAAAATCGGTTTTTGAATTGTATCGAAAAGGCTATTTATTCGAAAAAATTAATTGGCTTGAAGCCGATATTTTAGACGTTCCTTCTCTTGAAATTGCTTTTATTGACATCGAGTACGTTTACCATTGCGCCGCTTTAATTTCGTTTGATCCAAAAGACGAGGACGCACTTCGAAAAACCAACATCGAAGGAACAGCCAATATGGTTAATTTTTCATTAGCCAAAGGAATAAAAAAATTCTGCTTTGTAAGTTCGATTGCGGCTCTGGGTGATTTAGCTGCACATGAAACGTACATCACTGAAGAAACCGACTGGAATCCCGAAAAACCACATAGTGATTATGCTATTTCAAAATATGGTGCCGAAATGGAAGTCTGGCGTGCCGTACAGGAAGGTCTGGATATTATCATTATTAATCCGGGCGTGATTTTGGGACCAATTCCTAAAACAAAAAGCCACGTACAGGGAAGCGCCGAATTGTATCAAAAAGTAGCCAACGGACTTTCATTTTACACCCTGGGAAGTAACGGATTTGTTGCTATAAACGATGTGGTAAGAATTGCATTTGAGTTAATGAAAAGCAACATCAAAAATGAGCGTTTTACCTTAATTGCTGATAATATTGTTTTCAGAGATATTCTAAATACAATTGCCGAAGTTTTAAATGTAAAAAAACCAGGCATTCATGCAAAACCTTTATTAATGAATTTCCTTTGGATTGCAGACGGGATATTTTCGACTTTATTTTTTCAAAAAAGGACTTTGACGAAAGCAACCGCAAAGGCTTCTTATTCTAAGAATTTGTATTCGAATGAAAAAATAAAAACCGCTCTGGGAACGGTTTTTTTAGATGTACATCAATATGTACAAGAAGTTTCGAAGTTGTAATTTACCTTCTTGCTGCTTGCCTTGCTTTTCTTAGCGAATCAACATTAACTTTCTTAAGTGGTAGTTTTACTTCTTCCAGTTTTGGAGCAGGTCCTGTTGGTTCTCCTTTTTTAGCTTTATCCTTATTTGCTTTTGCTGCTTTTTTCTCTTCGATTTTCAATAAAGAATCTGCCTTTTTCTGATTTTTTTCTAAACGTTTAGAAATTTGATCAAACATATCTTTGTAGTTCTCATAATCAGAAGCATAATACATATTGCTTTGGGCAAATTGTAAACTATCTACTTTATATTTTTTCAGAATAAATGCCTTCGGACTTCCGTCAAGAGAATCTAAAGACAATGGATTATTGTATTTTATCGCGTCCAAAATGGATAAATCATACATAATATCAATCATTTTTTCTTTCTCGATAAGTCTCTTTGGCTCTTTTACCAATTCTTTTTTACAACTTACAGCAAGAAATAAAATCAATATTATAAATACAAAATTCTTCATCTTCGTTTTTTATCTGTCAAACAATAATCTTTTTCCTTTGCGAATGTCCTTAACTTTAAAGTTGTTGTAAACCAGCTCACCATTTACAAAAGTATGTGTAATTCTCGATTTAAAAGTATAATTCTCAAAAGGAGACCAGCCACATTTTGCTAAGATATTTTCTGGTTTAACGCTCCACGGCAAACTCGGATTCACTATAACCAAATCAGCAAAATATCCTTCTTTTACAAAACCTCTTTTTTCGATTTTGAAAATTTTTGCCGGATTATGACACATTTTTTCCACGATTTTTTCAGCCGTAATTTTCCCCTGATGATGCGCTTCAAACATTGCCACGACAGCATGCTGCACTAATGGACCGCCAGAAGGAGCATTCAGGTAAGATTGGTTTTTTTCTTCTTTTGTATGAGGTGCGTGATCTGTTGCAATAACATCAATACGGCCATCATTCAAGGCTTTCCAAAGTTCTTTTCTGTCTTCAGCCGTTTTTACAGCAGGATTCCACTTAATGAAATTTCCTTTTGTTTTATAATCTTCATCGGTAAACCAAAGATGATGTACACAAACTTCTGCCGTTATTTTTTTATCTTCTAATGGAATTTTATTCGTAAACAATTCCATTTCTTTCGCTGTCGAAAGATGAAAAATATGCAAACGTGCTCCGGTTTTTTTAGCCAGCGCCACTGCTTTAGACGATGAAATATAACAAGCTTCTGTACTACGAATTAAATGGTGCGCCGTTACCGGAACATCATCACCGTATTGTTCTTTAAAAATGGCAAGATTATTTTTAATTGTTGCTTCATCTTCACAATGAACTGCAATCAACATGGGCGTACTTGAAAATATTTTTTCTAAAGTTGCTTCGTTATCCACCAGCATATTACCGGTTGAAGAACCTAAGAAAATTTTAATTCCGGCAACATTTCTTGGATTGGTTTTTAAAACTTCTTCCAGATTATCATTAGTTGCGCCCATCATAAACGAATAATTCGCAAATGATTTTTCGGCTGCAATTTGATATTTATCTTCTAATATTTCCTGGGTAACTGCATTGGGAACCGTGTTTGGCTGTTCGATAAAAGAAGTGATTCCGCCTGCAACTGCAGCTCTCGATTCAGATTCTATATCGCCTTTATGCGTTAATCCCGGTTCTCTAAAATGAACCTGATCGTCAATTGCGCCCGGCATTAGGTAACTTCCTTCGGCATCTATAACAATACAATCTGAAGTTTTTAGGCTAATGCTATCTGCAACTTCAACAATTAAGTCGTTTTCGATCAAGACATCACCTTCAAAAATAGATCCTTCGTTTACTATTCTAGCATTCTTTATTAAAATCCTATTCATCACCGTGGTATTATAATGTATTGACTAATTTTTTTAATCGAAGTGAAATCACACCAAGAATAGCTTCTTTAATAATGGCATTGCTCATTTTTGAGACCCCTTTTGTTCTGTCAGTAAAAATAATTGGAACTTCGGTAATTTCAAATTTAGCACAGTAGGTTCTGTATTTCATTTCAATCTGAAACGCATAACCCACAAATTTTATTTTGTTGAGATTTATTTTCTCTAAAACTTCTCTTTTATAACAAACAAAACCCGCCGTGGCATCGTGAATTTTCATTCCTGTAATAAATTTTACATATACCGAGGCAAAATAAGACATCAACACGCGGCTTAAAGGCCAGTTTACCACATTTACACCGGTAACATAACGGGAACCAATGGCTAAATCGGCACCACCAAAATGACAGGCATCAAATAATTTTTCAAGATCATTCGGGTTATGGGAAAAATCGGCATCCATTTCGAAAATATAATGGTATTTGCGCTCCAAGGCCCATTTAAAACCATGAACATACGCGGTACCCAAACCGGATTTTTTGGCTCTTTGCTCTAAAAATAATCTGTCGGGATATTCTTCCTGCAATGCAATTACCTTATTTGCAGTATGATCCGGTGAATTATCATCAATAATTAAAAGATGAAAAGGTTTATGTTGCGAAAGTACAGCTCTTACTATACTTTCTATGTTTTCAATTTCGTTATAAGTAGGGATTATGACAATACAATCGTTCATTTTTCTTGGCAATTTCATCGCAAAAGTAAACTTTTTATGCCATTTGATTCATAATAAATTTATAATAAAAGTATTGATACAAAAAATTACTAATTTTGTAACGCTATGATTGAACACCTTCAACCCAGAATTATCGAAAACAAAGATTGGGCAACATTCTTATTTGTTGTAGCCTTTGCTCTTGTTGCTATTACTAAATCGAGTTATGAAACCAGATTTAGCGAATTTAGTAAACTTATATTTTCTGATAAGTATGCTAAAATCTATCGCGACAGCAGCCACCTAAAAGGCAGCTTTATTGTTGGATTATTTTTTGTGCAGATTCTTTCGTTCTCATTTTTTATTCTGCTTACAATGAGTAGTTTTGGATATGCTTCAAAAACCGACTGGATTTTGTATATTCAGATTGCCACCTTTTTACTTTATTTTATTTTAGGTAAATTTCTTATAGAAAAAATCGTTGCAACTTCTTTCAATATTGATGAATTTGTAAGCCTTTTCAATCTGCAAAAGGCCACTTACAGAACTTACATTGGGGTTTTAATCCTTCCATTTAATGCGATTTTGTTCTATTATGACAATATTCCAACAATTGTACCCCTAGTAATAATAGGCATTTCGCTGTGTATAAGCCTATTCTCGTACTTTATTTCAATTAAAACGTATCAAAATGTAATAATCGGTAAGTTATTTTATTTTATTTTATATCTTTGCGCTCTTGAAATAGCCCCTTATTATTTCATGTATTATTGGATAACAAAAGAGGTGGCTTAGTAAATGTTTATAATATGAAAGTGAAAACAATTTTGGTGTCACAGCCTGAACCTAAAGTGGAAAATTCTCCTTACTTTGAGCTCCAACAAAAACACAAAATAAAAATTGATTTCAGACCATTTATTCATGTGGAAGGGGTTAACGCGAAAGAGATTCGATTACAAAAAATCGACCTTAATCATTACACTGCGATTATTTTGACAAGCAGAAATGCTGTAGATCATTTTTTCAGAGTAGCGGACGAAATGCGCTACAAAGTTCCTGAAGGATTGAAATATTTTTGCCAATCTGAAGCAGTTGCGTTTTACCTGCAGAAATATGTAGTGTACAGAAAGCGAAAAATTTATGTAGGTGCAAAAGATTTTGCTGATTTATCTCCACTGATTAAAAAATACAAAGACGAAAAATTCCTGCTTCCTGCATCAGATCAATTAAATGCAGATGCTCCTATAACATTAAACAATCTAAAAGTAGATTGGGCACAAGCTGTTTTTTACAAAACAGTAATGAGTGACTTATCTGATCTTGCTGATGTTTATTATGATGTTTTAGCATTCTTTAGTCCAACCGGAATAAAATCATTGTTTAAAAACTTTCCTGATTTTAAACAAAACGACACAAGAATTGCTGTTTTTGGAAGCACAACTCAAAAAGAAGCTCTTGACCATGGTTTAAGAATCGATATTCTTGCTCCAACTCCTGAGACGCCTTCTATGACAATGGCTTTAGAAAAATACATTAGCGAAGCAAATAAAGGGAAATAATTTTCTTTTAAAATATCAAATTTATAAATTCCAAATTCCAACCTTCTTGTTGGGATTTGGAATTTTTTCGTTTTAATTGATATTGTAATCACAACTCCTCTTCCAAGGTTGAAACATTGGGCTATGTTTTAATACTGTCGAATAATTTTTTCCTTCGTATCATTATTTCTATGTATTGGAATTTGGAATTTGAACTTTGGAATTTAAGATATGATTCGAATTTTCTTTTTCAACCCATTTTAACTACATTTGATTTCTATTCTAAACCCAAATCACAATAAATAGTTTCAAATTATAAGTTATGAAAATCAATTCTCTTTTAATCGAAATCGACGGTATTGACAAAGAAATCCTTCGCTATTTAATGGATGATGCCCGAAAACCTATTTTACAAATCGCCAACAAAATAGGGATTTCAGGAGCGGCGATTCATCAGCGTTTAAAAAAGCTGGAGCAATCCGGTGTGATTTCAGGATCGAAATTTACCGTAAATCCAAAGGTTTTAGGTTACAATACTATGGCTTTTGTTGGTGTTTATCTCGACAAAGCTTCCCGAAATTCTGAAGCTGTAAAAGATTTAAAAAAAATTCCTGAGGTTTTAGAATGTCATTACACCACCGGAAACTGGTCCGTTTTGATCAAAATTATTTGTCGTGACAACGAACATTTGATGCAGCTTTTAAATACCAAAATTCAGGCTATTGAAGGTGTTTCAAGAACAGAAACGTTTATATCGCTAGATCAGCAAATTGACAGGCAGATTCAGCTTTAGAATTATATAATGTGGCAATTTGATAATTAGATAATTCCTAAAATTGCACAAAAAACAACTGTCATCCTGAGCGTAGTCAAACGCTTAAAGGCTCAAAAGGGCTTCGACTACGCTCAGCCTGACACAACGTTACAAAACAAAACCCAACAGATTTTAAAATTCTGTCGGGTTTGCTATAAATTATCTAATTGACTAATTATCTAATTACCAAATTAAATTTAGTTCCTCCTGCTTCCGGAATAAATTGAGATATAATATAATAAAGTTGCAATTGATCCAATAGCTGCTACAACATACGTTCTTGCGGCCCATTTTAAAGCGTCTTTCGCTCCTGCCTGCTCTTCTTGTGTGAGCATATGTTTATTTTCTAACCAGGCCAATGCACGATTACTAGCATCGTATTCTACCGGCAAAGTAATAATTGTAAATAAAGTTGTTGCGGCAAAAATGACGATCCCAACTAATAATAATTGAGGAAAAGTACGAATCATCAGTATTCCGGCTAACAAGATCCATTGTACATAATTGGAAGCTACACTTACAATTGGTACTAATTTAGAACGCATTGTCAACCATTCGTAACCAATAGAATGCTGTACCGCATGTCCGCATTCGTGGGCTGCGACCGCAGCAGCTGCTGCATTACGATGATTATAAACTGCCTCGCTTAAGTTTACGGTTTTATCAGACGGATTATAATGATCTGTTAACTGACCCGGAGTTGAGATTACACGAACATCGGTAATTCCATTATCAGCGAGCATTTTCTCTGCGATTTCTGCACCGCTCATTCCGTTTCGTAGTTGCAATTTAGAATATAATTCGAACTTACTTTTTAATTTTGAACTCACCAGCCAGCTGAATAACATAATAGCGCCGGCAATAATTAAATATCCACTTCCCATTTTTTTGATTTTTTTGATTGATATTAAAGTTACAAAACAAACAGCAATTTACGAACCAATTTCAAAAAATGTCATTTTGGCATTCAGAAGATTTTGTTAATTTAAAAGATTGTTCTTCAACAGAAACGCTATTAATTCGGCTACATTTTTAGTCTTGTACTTTTGAAGAATATTACGGCGATGCGTTTGCACGGTTAAAAAACTCAAAAACAATTCATCGGCAATTTCCTGCGTTGATTTTCCTTTTGAAAGCAATAATGTAATGTCTTTTTCACGACGGCTCAAACTCGGAATTCGATCTAAATCTTCCGATTGCGGCTGACTGATAATAGCTCTGACCTCATCACTAAAAACAATTTCACCTTCAATTGCCTTATAAATACAATTTTTGAATTCATCAAAAGAAGCGCTTTTCAAAATATAACCGTTTCCTCCGTTTTGAACAAACTGCATAACGAGGCTTCTCTCCGACTGACTGCTCATACCAATCACGATAACCTGAGGAAATTTCTGTTTGATGGCTTTACACAAATCAATTCCTGTAATAACGGGCAGAAAAATATCCATCAAAATTAAATCTACTTTGTTTTTTTCGATATAATCCAACAGCGTAACTCCCGATTGCAGTTTCTCAATAATTCGAATATTATCCAAATCAGACAATAATCCCGAAATACCGGAGATAACAATGGGGTGATCATCGACTACAACCATTTTATATTTTTTACTCATTTTCGTGATTTTCATTAATTACATTTAATTCAATATAAGTAGATGTTCCCTGATTTATTTTACTGTCTATTTCTAATTTACCATTCAAAAATTCGACGCGGTTTTTAATATTTTTCAAACCCATTCCGTTTTGGTTTGTCGTATCTGAGGTGTCAAAACCAATTCCGTTGTCTTCAACTGTAATAAAAAATACATTTTTATTTTGAGAACAAGAAACCAGTACCTGAGATGCTTTTGCATATTTTAAAGCATTATTTAGCAGTTCCTGAACAATTCTGTAAATCATGATTTCGTAATTCCTGGGCAGTTTTGGTTTTTTGACCAAATATTGAAATTCAATTTTAGTTACTGCATTTGAATTTGCCGTACACAAATCTCTCAAAGCATGCCCTAAACTCAATTCCATCAAAGTTTCCGGCATTAAATTCTGCGAAATATTTCTCAGTTCTTTAATCGAATTGTCCAATAAAGCGTCAACTCCGGTTACCGTTGTATTTTCTTTTTTGGCCAGATTTAAATGAATTTTAAGTCCCGAAAGCATACTTCCTAATCCATCATGCAAATCTCTGGCAATTCTTTTTCTCTCAATTTCTTCTCCCTGAATTAAAGCTTTAGAAACCGAAAGTTTATGACGATTTTTAAAAGCTGTTAATTCCTGTTGGTGGTTAATTTCTTTTTGAGCGCTTAATTTTTTTTGATTTTTATTGAAAATCCACAAAAACAAAACCGTTAGAAACAGAAGAAAAGATAACACCGCAAAAAGCACAGAATTCAATCTGTTGTTGTATAACATCAAAGCTGCTTTTTCATTCTCTGATTGCAGCAGGTTGATTTTCTTCTCACTTTCGGCCTTTTTATATTTTGCTTCAAGTTCTACAATTTCGGTTTTAAACTTTGTATGGTTCAAACTGTCGTTGATAACATTGTATTTATTAGAATAAAAATAGGCTCTGTTAAAATCCTTTGTAGCATTATATACTTTTGCCAATTCATTGTAATAGTTTTTTTTATCTACAATAAACGGGGTGTTTTCTATAAGATCCTCGAGGTTGTTTTTTGCTTTTTCAAACTCCTTCAATTTAAAAAGCACCTCATATTCTGCAAATTTTAATCGATTTAAAGCAATGGTATTGCGATGTTTCTCTGCCGATTTTATTCCCTTTCCGTAACTTTCCAGCGCATTAGAATTTTTATTTTGCTTGGCATAATACAATCCTTCAGAATAGAAATAAGAATCATTTAAATTCGATTCCGGAAAATTTTTCAAAGTCAAAAATGCTTTATCGAGCACTTTTTTTGCATCATAAAAATGCTGAAGTTCTACTAAATTTTCTGCATTAATAATATAAGTTTCCATTTTTGACTCAGCAAGCGTTGGCGATTTTTTAATTGCTCTTTCAATATATTGCTGTGCCTCGCTTAAATATTCGCTGGCTTTTTCGCGTTCGCCATTATTCATAAAAATAATCGCAACTGATTTATACAAGCCGCTTATCAATTCATAATCGCGGCTTCTTTTCGCCAGCGGAATGGCTTCATTAACCAGCAGTTTCATATAGCCTTTTTCATTATTATTTCGCTGCTGCATAATACCGTAATTCTGCAAAATTATGGCACGTAAACGATAGGCTTCTGTGTTATGGTATTTTTTAAGCTTAGTATTGGCGTCGAGTAGTGTTTTTTCAAATCCTTTTACATCGCCTTTTTCTAAAAAACTGCCCGAATTATAATAGAGTGCCGCATCATTTAAGAAAGGAAATTGTTTTTTGAGTTTGTTGGCTTCTGCCAAATATTGTTTTGATTTTTTGATGTCCTGAACCATCAAATACACTCTGGACAACTTAAAACTATACAGACATTTTAAACTATCCGACTTTGTATCTCGGATAATTCCGGCGATACTATCAATGTAAGCTGAATTATCATCTAAAGAAAGAATAACCTGAGAGTGTGAAACGGCGGATAAAAACAGAAATAAAACAATAAAGTAGATTTTCTTCATAAAGTGGCATTTACCCAAATTTATTAAATTAAAAGAAGTTTCAAAAAAAAACCTCTCGCTTTTACCTGATATCAGGTATTATAAAATGCATTTTATCAGGTATTGCCGTCTCTTTAATAAGGGTGTAATTTTGTTATAAATGAATAATTAATTATAAAAGGTTTATTATGAAATCAATTTTGAAAACAGCAGTGCTTGCATTAACTCTTGTTTTTACAACAATATCCTGCAGCAGCGATAATGATGATAACACTGAAACGGTTACAGCTTCAAGAGATGTAAAATATGAAATAACAGGAAACTTTACGGGAGAACTTGATGTAACTTATATGGAAAAAAGCGGTGCTCCGCTAATTGAAGATGTTCCTGCATTGCCATGGGTAAAGGAATTTACAGCAGATCCGGGTTCTGACGGAGCCTTAGTACACACAAGCGGTCTTGGCGGTGTTGCCGGACAAACGGTAACGGCTAAAGTTTATGTGGGAGGAAAAGTGGTTTCGGAATTAACCGGAACAGCAAATTCAGATGGAATTATTGTAGTACATCCAAACACCTACATATTCCCAAGATAATTTTAATTTAGGTAGATTTAATTTTTTGTTTTTGGAAAAAAGAAAGCTTTGTTTGATCGACAAAGCTTTTCTTTTTTAATGCAACTGTTTATTTACTTCTTCAAATTTCTCTATCAGATTGTTTATTTTAATCTCATGTTTTTTAATTTCTTTAGGCCTCAAATAAAACCATGTAAAGCCAATCCAAAGAAACAAAACGACATAAGTTAAAACACCGTAAAACAAACTCATTCTTGACGCGTATTCATACATATACAGGGATATTCCAACTCCTAACAAAACAAAGTACAAACTCAAAATCCTGGACTGCAAAAATTGCTGTTTTCTTTTAATGAAAATAAGTTTTTGCAAATACTGCTGATTGGTTTGCGCCTCGTCTATATTTTTAAAAGTGCTCAATAATCTGTTATAAACAACCAGATATGTGACCATAGCAACAATTGTGAGAACGATTCCAATTTTTGTCGAAATAAATTGAGGCTGATAATAATACCAGATAAAAACAATAAAAACGCATGTTGCAAAAAGTACAATATTGGTAATCCACAAAATACGTAACGATGTTTTTTTGAATAGTTTTAATCTCGTTAATAAATCTTCTATATCGGGCTGACTTATGGTTTGTTTTTTCCACAAATCTTTAAAATCTATATTAGTGTTGTCCATTTTCTTTGAATTTTTGAGTTAGTTTTTCTTTAATTCTGTGAATTTTCACTCTGGTATTTGTCTCAGAAAGTCCGACAATTTTAGCTATTTCATTTTGTTTTACATCTTCAAGTTCAAGTGAAATAATAATACGATCGGTTTCCGGTAATTCAGCAATACATTGATACAAAAACTGAATTTGTGGTTCTAATGAATGCTGTTTCTCTTCGGTAAGATGAACCGGCAATTCTGATTTGGGATAACGTTTTTGTTTTTCAATCTGTCTTAAACAATTATTAGATGCGATCCTGAAAATCCACGTTCCAACACTTGACTCGTTCCTAAAAGTGTCTAGTTTTTGCCAGACAATAATAAAAGTTTCCTGAGCAAGATCCTGAGCAATATCATAATCGTTAACAAATCCCATACAAAGCCGGAATATTCTGTCCCAATAGGTTTTATAAATTTCTTCAAATTCCATTTTATGATTTTATAAAATTATTCAATTGGACAAAACACCAGTCTTTATCATCATGCCTAAAATGCAAGTTAGCTATTTTTAATTTTTTATATAATGCCGAAATTAAAAGTGGGATAATCAAAATATACTTTTTCATTTTAATAGATTTAAGTTATTAAATAATCGGATCCATCCTTTGGATACGAGAACTATTAAAATGTTACAACTGGATTTAAAATTTCAATAAAAAAATTCTAAATTCCAACTTTGAATATGTTTTTTCGCCACTAATTCACGAATTTACAAGAATTAAATTCGTGAATTCGTGAATTCGTGGCGAAAAAAAGCCAAAGAAACGCTACAAACTTTGACGCAAAAAAAATCCCAAACCCCAATCGTAAAATTGGAATTTGGAATTTTTATATTGAAAATTTATTTACTTAACCAACCAAATTGATGATCTTCCCAGGAACAATAATCACTTTGTTAGGTGTTCTTCCATCTAATTGTTTTTGCGTTCTTTCATCTTTCATAATGATTTCTTCGATTTGCGCTGCGGTTAAATCCAAAGGCAATTCAATAGTAAAACGCATTTTTCCGTTGAAAGAAACCGGATATTCTTTATTCGTCTCCACTAAATGTTTTGCCTCAAAAACAGGGAAAGCAACAGTAGAAATTGAAGTTGTATGTCCTAATTGTGACCATAATTCTTCTGCAATATGCGGCGCATAAGGCGAAACCAAAATCGCTAAAGGTTCTAAGATTGCTCTTGAATGACAATTTTGAGTCGACAATTCATTTACACAAATCATAAATTGAGAAACTGAGGTATTGAAAGAGAAACTCTCGATATCTTCTGCCACTTTTTTAATGGTTTTATGCAATGATTTTAAGTTGTCTTTTGTTGGTTCGTCGTTGTTAACGATTAAACCGTTATTTTCATCAAAATACAATCTCCATAATTTTTTAAGGAAACCAAAAACTCCCGAAATTCCAGCAGTATTCCAAGGTTTTGCTTGTTCTAACGGACCTAAAAACATTTCGTACAAACGTAATGTATCCGCTCCATATTCTGCACAAATATCATCCGGCGTTACTACATTGTATTTTGATTTTGACATTTTTTCGACTTCACGGCCTACAATGTATTTTCCGTTTTCATTTTCAATTACTTTTGCATCATTAAAATCCTCTCTCCAAGCTTTGAATTTATCAACATTTAATTCATCAGAAGAATTAACCATTGAAACATCTGCATGAATTTGATTAATTACAACTGTAGTGTTTTCATTAAATCCCGAATCAGAGAATAGTTTTGCTAATGGCTTAATTTCTTTAACCTTAATAAAAAGGGGAAATTTATTAAACTGTTCTTTCAAAGTTGATCCTAGATAATCAAAAGAAACATAAGTATTTAAAAATTTATCACGAAGATCATTTATGACATCTTGTCTAATTTCTAACTCATGTGAATCAAGAACTAATTCATTTATATTTACAACTCGATCACTATCTTCATATGTCAAAATAAAATCTGTAACTCTATAAACAAAAGCACTTGTTCCCAAAATCATTCCCTGATTAATCAGTTTTTTGAATGGTTCTTCGGTTGGAGCAAAACCTTTGTCTTTTAAGAATTTGTTCCAGAAACGAGAATACAATAAGTGTCCTGTTGCGTGTTCGCTTCCGCCAATGTATAAATCTACACTTTCCCAATACGCCAATGCTTTTTGACTTGCAAATTCTTCTTCATTGTGCGCATCCATATAACGCATCCAATACCATGAACTTCCTGCCCAACCCGGCATTGTATTCAATTCAAGAGGGAATATTTCGAAATTATCAACCAAATCCGTATTTACAACTTCATTGTTTTTAGTATCCCAAGCCCAGATTGTTGCATTTCCTAACGGAGGCAAGCCATCTTCGGTTGGTAAATATTTCTCTACTTCCGGCAAAATAATTGGTAAATGTTCTGCACTTATCATTTTAGGCAAACCATTTACATAATAAACTGGGAAAGGTTCTCCCCAATAACGCTGACGTGAAAAAACAGCATCACGCAAACGGTAATTTGTTTTACCGGTTCCCTGCTCTATTTTTTCTAATTCTGCAATTACTTTTTGAGTTCCTGTTTTATAATTTAATCCGTTTAAGAAATCAGAATCTACTAATTCAAATCCTTCTTTTGCTCCAAAAGCAGCTTCAGAAATATCTTTATTAAAAATATTCTTGATTTCCGGCATTCCGCTTTGTCCCTTAAAGAAATTAGCAAAAGCATAATCTCTTTCGTCTCCACAAGGAACCGCCATTACAGCACCAGTTCCGTAACCTGCCAAAACATAATCCCCAATCCAAACCGGAATTGGTTCTTTTGTAAAAGGATGTTCTGCATAAGCTCCCGTAAATACACCCGAAATTGTTTTTACATCGGCCATACGCTCACGTTCTGAACGTTTTGCTGTTTTTTCGATATACGCATCAACAGCATTTTTTTGGTCAGCCGTTACAATTTTAGCCACCAAATCATGTTCCGGCGCCAAAGTCATAAAAGTTACTCCGAAGATTGTATCAGGGCGAGTTGTAAATACTTCGATAATTTCGTTATGATTTTTTACATTGAATTTTACCAAAGCACCAACAGATTTTCCAATCCAGTTTCTTTGAGATTCTTTGATAGATTCGCTCCAGTCAATATCATTTAAACCTTGCAGCAAACGCTCTGCATAAGCAGAAATTCGCATGCTCCATTGTGTCATTTTTTTACGAATTACAGGATATCCTCCACGTTCCGAAACGCCGTTTACGATTTCATCATTCGCCAAAACAGTTCCCAAGCCCGGACACCAGTTTACTTCGGTTTCTGCCAAATACGTTAATCTGTATTGCAAAAGGATTTTTTCCTGCTGATCTGCCGAGAATGCTTTCCATTCGCTTGACGAAAAAACTTGGATATTATCATCAGATACTGCATTGACATTGGCATTTCCTTCTTTTTCGAAAACAGCAGTCAAAGTCGAAATATCTTCGGCTCTGTTTGTTTCTTTATTGTACCAGGAATTGAACAATTGAATAAAAATCCATTGTGTATGTTTATAATAATCAGGATTTGAGGTACGAACTTCACGCGCCCAGTCAAATGAAAATCCAATTTTATCTAATTGTTTTCTGTATCCCGCAATTTGTTTTCCTTCTTTATCTACTCCACCGTCAATATTTACACGTGTTGTATCTTCCGGACGCTGCCCGGTCTGAATTGCATATTGTTCTGCAGGCAAGCCAAAACTGTCGTAACCCATTGGGTGCAAAACATTGAAACCCTGATGTCTTTTGAAACGAGAATAAACATCTGAAGCAATATAACCCAGCGGATGCCCAACGTGTAATCCCGCTCCGGATGGATAAGGAAACATGTCTAATACATAATGTTTTGGTTTTTCAGAATTATTACTTGCAGCAAAAGTTTGGTTTTTAGCCCAATATTTTTGCCATTTTTCTTCGATTTCGTTTGGATTGTATTTCATTCTACTTTAGGTTCAAAAGGTTCAGAGTAACAAAGGTTCAAAGGTTTTGTTACCGAATTAAGTTCGCAAATTTACATTTATTACAGATTGTACCAAAGCTATTTCGTTGACAAACAAAATAAATAACAAAATACTTATTTTTTAATTAAGTAAAAACACCTAAGTTTACCCTTTAATACTTAGTTTTTTAATTTATTTAATTGAAATATTTCGATGCACCGAAAGAATATTATTACAGCTTAATGGCTATTTTTGTACATAACTAAAAGAATCAAATGGATAAGAGCAAAAAATATTCTGTTGAAGTTCGCCTTTGGATTGAAGAAACCGAAGGTCCGTTTCTCGGAATTGGAAAAATCTGGCTTTTAGAAAATATTCGGAAAACCGGCTCTATCACCAATGCCGCAAAAGAAATGAAGATGTCTTATCGCCAGGCGTGGCAATTAGTCGAAGAAATGAATCAGCGCGCAGAAAATCCTTTGGTAGAAAAATTACTTGGAGGAAAAGGAGGCGGCGGAGCAAAATTAACCGAAGCCGGAGAAAAAGCCATCACTATTTTTTACGAAATCGAAAAAAGGATTAAGGATTTTGCTTTAAAAGAAACAAAAAATTTAAAATTCTAAATCGTAACTTTTATTTAAAATAACTAAAACCATTGGAGGAAATCAAAATGTTTTATCAAAACGCTTCCCAAGGTTGAAACCTCGGGCTATGGTCTATAAAATGTAACCTTAAAACATAGCGAATGGTTTCAACCATTTGGAGACGATCAAAATGTCTCAACAAAATGCATCCCAAGGTTAAAACCTCGGGCTATGATCTAGAAAAACACAACCTTAGAACATAGCGAATGGTTTCAACCATTTGGAGACGATCAAAATGTTTTACCAAAATGCATCCCAAGGTTGAAACCTCGGGCTATGATCTAAAAAACACAATCTTAAAACATAGCGAATGGTTTCAACCCTTTGGAGACGATCAAAATGTCTTACCAAAACGCATCCCAAGGTTGAAACCTCGGGCTATGATTAAAAAAAATACAACCTTAAAATACAACCAATGATTTCGGGTATTTTACGGTTAAATCGAATTTTGAGATTGAAAATGGCAAAGGTTCACAGCCACAAAGGTTTTTATGTTGATTCTTTTGATCTTTAATTGTATATTTATGGTATAAAAGTTTGTTATTAACTTTAATTAAAGAAATTCTTTATTATTTTTACCACATAATTTAAGCATACTATGAGTTCCAACTTTGATAAATTTCAAAAGCGCAGGTTAATTTCCTCTTATTTTTCGGTTGTATTAAGTGTTTTTCTGGTTTTATTCCTTTTAGGAGTACTGGGATTATTCATTATCAATTCTAAAAAACTGGCCAATGATTTTAAAGAAAAAATAGCCATGACGGTTTTCTTTAAAAACGAAGCCAATGATAGTGTAATAAAAGCTTTCAACACTGAATTAAAAAGAGCTCCTTTTGCGAGATCGTATGTTTATGTAACCAAAGAAAAAGCCGCAAAAGAACATACCGATATTATTGGAGAAGATTTCCTGACATTTTTAGGAGAAAATCCTCTTTTGAATTCATACGATATTCACTTAAAAGCAGATTATGTTGAAAGAGACAGCATTACTAAAATAGAAAGCCGTTTGCGTCAAAATACCATGATTGAAGACATTGTTTATGACAAACAATTAGTAAATCTGGTAAATGATAACATCAAAAAAGTAAGTATGTGGATTTTGATTATCAGTGCTTTCCTTGCTATAATTGCCGTTTTATTAATCAATAGTTCATTGCGTTTATCTATTCATTCAAATCGTTTTATTATTAAAACTATGCAAATGGTGGGTGCAACCAAATCGTTTATTCGTAAACCATTTGTAATGCGAAGCGTTAAATTAGGAATGTTAGGCGCAGGATTGGCTATTATTGCTTTGATCGGTGTTTTAATGTATGTAGAAACCAACTTTCCGGGATTGGGAATTCTGGAAGATAAAGCTTTGATCGGATTGGTATTATTGGCCGTTTTCGGATTAGGCGTTTTAATTACCTGGGTAAGCACGCATTTCGCAACACAACGTTTCCTTAATTTAAGAACAGACGATCTTTATTAATTTTAGATTGCAGACTTTAGATTTAAGATTTTAAAAAAAAATGCCTTGACTTCGCTAAGGCTGACAAATAAATAACAATGAAAAGTAACATTAGCAATAAAGAAGAACAACAATATCAAAAACAGGAATTCCTTTTTGACGGTATCAACTACAAAATCCTTTTAATTGGAATTGGCGTTATCGCATTAGGATTTATTTTAATGTCTGGCGGCGGAAGTGATAATCCAAATGTTTTTAATGAAGATGTTTTTAGTTTCAGACGTATTCGTTTAGCTCCAACAACTGTTTTAATTGGTTTTGGAATCACTATTTATTCTATTTTCAAAAAATCAAAATAATAGATTTCTCAGATTTTGATTTGATCGCTCAGATGGAAAATCAAAAACTTAAAATCTAAAATCTAAAATTGTACATGAATACATTACAAGCTATAGTTCTTGCCATTATTGAAGGAATTACAGAGTTTTTACCTATTTCTTCAACTGGTCACATGATTATTGCCTCTTCTTTTTTCGGAATTGCACATGATGATTTTACCAAACTTTTTACGATTGTAATTCAGCTTGGCGCGATACTTTCTGTAGTTGTTTTATATTTCAAACGCTTTTTTCAAACACTTGACTTTTACTTTAAACTTTTGGTTGCGTTTATTCCGGCTGTAGTTTTGGGATTATTATTGAGTGATTTTATCGATGGTTTATTAGAAAACCCGGTTACAGTTGCGGTTTCTCTTTTAATCGGAGGTTTGATTTTATTGAAAGTCGACGAATGGTTCAACAATCCAAACGCAGCAGAAACAACTCAGGAAATATCCTATTTGCAAGCTTTTAAAATTGGTTTATTTCAGTGTTTAGCAATGATTCCGGGAGTTTCAAGAAGCGGTGCCAGTATTGTGGGCGGAATGTCACAAAAATTATCAAGAACCACAGCAGCAGAATTTTCCTTTTTTCTAGCGGTTCCAACAATGTTGGGCGCAACGGTAAAAAAATGCTACGATTATTATAAAGACGGATTCGTTTTATCACATGACCAGATTAATCTATTAATTATTGGAAATGTAATTGCCTTTATTGTAGCACTTTTAGCAATTAAAACCTTCATTGGATTTTTAACAACAAACGGTTTTAAAGTTTTTGGTTATTACAGAATTATTGCCGGAATCATTTTATTATTGATTCACTTTTTCATTCATCCCCTTACGATTATATAATGACAACTGAAGAATATTTAGACGGACAAGTTTTATTGATTGACAAACCTTTAAAATGGAGTTCGTTTCAAGCTGTCAACAAATTAAAATACCTTTTAATTAATAAAGTCGGACTTCCAAAAAAGTTCAAAATTGGTCATGCCGGAACTTTAGATCCGCTTGCAACCGGATTATTATTAATTTGTACGGGAAAATTCACCAAAAGAATTTCTGAACTTCAGGGTCAGGCCAAAGAATATACCGGAACTTTTTATATCGGAGCCACTACTCCATCGTATGATTTAGAAACCGAAATCGATGAGACTTTTCCAACTTCTCATATTGATGAAGCATTAATTCACGAAACGGTAAAACAATTTTTAGGTGAAATTGATCAAAAACCGCCTATTTTTTCTGCCATTAAAAAAGATGGGGTTCGTTTGTATGAACACGCACGCGCCGGAGAAACGATAGAAATCGAAAGCAGAAAAACTACAATTCACGAATTTGAAATTACGAGAATTGCACTTCCTGAAATAGACTTTAGAGTGGTTTGCAGTAAAGGAACTTATATTCGTTCACTTGCTTTTGATTTTGGAAAAGCAATGAATTCAGGATCACATTTGACAGTTTTACGCCGAACAAAAATTGGAGACTACGACGTTAAAAATGCGATTGATATTACTTTATTCGAAGAAAGCCTGTTTCAAAATTAATTTATCAAGAGACTTTATTTGCGTTTATCATGCGCAATATGACATTATTCTTCACCCTCAAAAAAATATTTAGCAGTTAAATTTCGGTAGTAAATTTTGATTTATAAGCCTTTTGAAATTCAATTGAAGTTTATGAAGAAAAGTCTAATAAATGAAAAGCACATTACAAATAGTGCTATTGTAATGTGCCAACTTCTAAATTAATTGTTTTATTGGAATTAATAATGTGGTACATTTTTTCCGTCAAACAATAATCTTGAAAAAAAATCATAAAAATTTTCGAATAACTTTTTCATAATAGTGTGTTTTTAATTGTTAAACATTAAATAGACACCAATAAAGAGTAAATCAAAAAAATAAATAATAGAAGTGGGTTATATTACTCAAGCAAGATACAAAAATTTCAAATTAAAAAAAATATTTTAAGATTTTTTTAAAGTTTAAAATATTTACGCTCAACACATTAAGCAATTACAACCTATTATACTTGATGTTTTCCATGATCTGGGTTAATTCTTCCTGAACAGAAATTCCTTTATCTGCAAGATACCACAACTGCAAATCCGTTTTTATTTTATCATCAATTACGCCAAATTCTTTTTTATAATTTGCAAGTAAATCTGTTGCGCCTTTTGGTCTTGGTCCCCAATCTGTACGCACAATTCCGGCTTCTTTACAAATTACAATCACTTTCGGAATTGCTTTTCCGCCATTCGTAAGATACTGGCTCATTAATTCATCATTTTCATCTCGTAAAACAATTTTCAAATCAATTCTTTTATCAGATGCCAAAGCCATTTTATTGAGTATTGGCAAAATTTGCGCTGCATCGCCACACCAGCCTTCAGAAATTACAAGCCAGATGTAATGATTGTCCAGATTTTGCAGTTTCGAAATAACATCCTCAGAAATTTTAATCGTTTTTTCGAGTCGGTTCATTCTCGCTTCATTCAGACTGGTGTAATTCGTGAGACTTTCTGACTGATTGTTACCTGTTGATTTTCCTTCAGACAATAAATCGGTAACTAATTTTCGGTATTCAGTATAAGAATAACTATTGAATAATGCTTTGGCTACAATACTTTTCATATATGTTTCGTTTTGGTACGATAAAAATACAAATTTTAAAAAGAAGCAAGAATGACTTTTATCACACAGAGATAAAATAAATCGCAAAACCTTTATAAATTAAACTCATAAAGAACAAGTATTTTTTTTAAAACATTATTTTTAAAAATCAGAATATGTCTATATTTGCACAAATTAACGCAACAACACATGAAATATAAAAGAATTCTTCTAAAACTAAGTGGCGAAGCCTTAATGGGTGATTTACAATACGGAATTGACCCAAAAAGACTAGCCGAATATGCTGAAGAAATTAAGCAAATTCACGATAAAGGAGTAGAAATTGCTATTGTTATAGGAGGAGGAAATATTTTTAGAGGCGTTGCAGGAGCAAGTGCCGGTATGGATAGAGTACAAGGCGATTATATGGGAATGCTTGCTACTGTTATTAATGGAATGGCTTTGCAGGGCGCTCTTGAAGACAAGGGAATGAAAACGCGTTTGCAGACTGCCTTGAAAATGGAATCTATTGCAGAACCTTATATCAAAAGAAGAGCCGACCGTCACCTTGAAAAAGGAAGAATTGTAATTTTTGGAGCCGGAACCGGAAATCCATATTTTACAACTGATACTGCAGCTGTTTTAAGAGGAATCGAAATTAATGCAGATGTTATCCTAAAAGGAACCCGTGTTGATGGTGTTTACGATTCTGATCCTGAGAAAAATGCTTCGGCTGTAAAATTCGATATGATTTCGTTTGATGATGTTTTGAAAAAAGGATTAAACGTAATGGATACAACCGCTTTTACATTAAGCCAGGAAAATAAATTACCAATCGTTGTTTTTGATATGAACAAAATTGGAAACTTATTGAAAATCTGCGAAGGCGAAAATATTGGAACTGTAGTAAATATATAGTCATCAGTAACAGTAAAAGTCGTAATTATCGACAAGAGCTGAAAACTGAGAATGAAAACTGAAAACTAAAAAAGAAATGAGTGAAGAAATAGATTTTATTTTAGAAAGTACTGAAGAATCAATGAATGGTTCGATAGCGCATTTAGAAAAAGAATTCTTAAACATTCGTGCAGGAAAAGCTTCTCCGGCAATGTTAGGAAGCGTTTTTGTAGATTATTACGGATCTGCAACACCACTTTCGCAAGTGTCAAAAATTAGTGTTCCTGATGCAAGAACGATTACTTTACAGCCTTTTGAAAAAAATATGCTGCAAACGATCGAAAAAGCGATTATGATTGCCAATATCGGATTCAATCCAATGAATAATGGTGATGTAATTATCATCAGCGTTCCGCCATTGACAGAAGAGCGTCGTAGAGATTTGGCAAAACAGGCAAAATCTGAAGCTGAAGATGCAAAAATTGGTGTTCGTAACGTACGTAAAGACGCGAATACTGATATTAAAAAATTAGAAAAAGAAGGAACTTCAGAAGATGTTTGCAAATCTGCAGAAGAAGAAGTTCAGAACTTAACAAATGCTTATATCAAAAAAATTGACGAATTATTGGCTGCTAAAGAAGCAGAAATAATGAAAGTTTAATTTTTATTGCATACAAATTAGAAATCCGTTTAGTAAAATTTACTAGACGGATTTTTTTATTACTATTTTTGCATACCAAAATTAAATTGTTTTCGTTTTGAAACTATAATCCTCTGTATGAAGCTATTTTGTTTATTGACTTTGTTTTTCACGCTTACTATTCAGGCGCAATTTCAAATAAACGGAATTGTAACCGACTCTAAAAATAAACCGCTTCCTTTTGCTACAATTACTACAGCAGACAATAACAATACAATTACAGATGTTGACGGGAAATTTGTCCTCAAATCCTTAACTGATATTTCCTCATTTACAGTTTCTTATATTGGTTTCAATACCAAAACTATTTCTGTATCAAACAACAAAAAATTCTTTGCAGTTTCACTTTCTCAGAAAACAGATGATTTAAAAGAAGTTCTAATCTCGAATGAAAATCCGGCATTAGCCATTATCAGAAACGTTATAGCGAGAAAGAACAATAATAATCCGCAAAAAAAGCTAAGCAGTTTTGAATATAAAACCTACAACAAGCTTATTGTAACCGCAAATCCGGATTCTATTGATGGCAGAATCGATTCTTCTGCAGCTTATAAAGACTTTAATAAAAAAGAAATCAACATCGATTCATCTGATTATAAGTTCAAAGAAATAATCAGCAAACAGCATTTATTTCAAACTGAAAAAGTATCGCAATATCAATTTGGAAACAATAAACTCAAAGAAACCGTTTTAGGCTCTAAAATGGCAGGCTTTAAACAGCCGATTTATGAAATTATCGCATTCAATTTACAATCAATTTCTATTTATGATTCTAAATATGAATTGTTTGAAACCAAACACGAAAGTCCAATTTCAAACAGTGCCCTTGCAGATTACAACTACAAACTTCTCGATACTGTAGCAATCAAAGGCCGAAATACCTACATGATTTACTTTAAAAAGAAAAAAAGAAAATCAAACGCACTTGAAGGTGTTTTGTATATCGATCAGGAAAATTACGCTGTCGCGAAAGCTGTAATGCGAATAAAAGCTGTTTTGGATATCACCGGAATCCATGAATTTGAATATGTTCCGAGTGAAAAAATATGGTTTCAAAGCAATACCACCTTCAAAATTGTAAAAGGAAAAAACGACGAGGATATTAAAATTTTAGGCGGAACAATACAGTTTGATGCCGATGCAGAAGAAGACTTTGAACCAAGAAAAAAAGTAGCTTCAGATTTTACTTATTTACTTTCTGAAAGCAACAATTTTGACATTCATTACAACATTAATCCTACTATAAAAAATCCATCGCTTTATATTGAAATTAAAGACGACGCTCACAAACAGCCTGAGGCATTCTGGAAACAATACCGTAAAGACAGCCTGGATTTAAAAGGACAAAAAACATATCAGTTGCTTGACAGCCTTTCGATCAGTAAAAGAATAGAAAAACGTTTAGGATTGGGCAGAAAAATCATCAATGGCTACTTCCCTATTGGTCCGGTCGATCTTGATTTAAAGAAAATAGTAAGTTACAATAACTACGAAGGTTTCCGATTGGGTCTTGGCGGAATTACCAACGACAAATTTTCCAAAAATTTCAGAATTGAAGGATATTCTGCTTACGGAACAAAAGACGGAGTAATCAAATACAGTTTAGGCGCGGGAGTTTTATTGGATAAAAATACCAATACATGGCTCAACGGCTATTATACAGATGATGTACGGGAAATTGCAAGTACCGTTTTTGCAGTTGATAAACGTGTCTTTAAAATTTATGATCCGCGGCCAATTAACATTAGTACGTTTTACCATTATACGAGCTGGAAAACCAATGTTCAGACAAAAATAATTCCTAAAACCGAAGCCGTATTAGAATTATCAAGAAATTATATCGAACCAAAATTTGATTATCTGTATAATTTAAACGGAAAATTATATTCGAGTTATATCATGACCACAGCAATGTTGTCGATTGTATGGGCGCCATTTAGCGAGTTTATGCAAACGCCAACAGGCAGAAATGAATCTGATAAAAAATTCCCGCGATTTACGTTTCAGTATACACAATCATTACCGGATGTGTTAGGAAATGATTTTACTTTTGGAAAAATCGATTTTAAAACCGAATACGAGAAAAAATACCTGAACGGTCAAAAAACGAGTTTGCTTTTGCAGGGCGGTTATGCCATTGGCGACGTACCAATTACACATTTGTACAATACTGCGCCAAACAACCTGACCAAAGAAACTATTGTACAGCGTATTACTTTTGCCGGAAGAAACAGTTTTGAAACCATGTATTTTAATGAGTTTTTCTCCAGCCAATATATTATGTTTCAGATAAAACATGGCTTCGACCGAATTAAAATACTTCGAAAAGTGCGTCCGTCATTAGTTTTAGTAACGAGAATGGCTTGGGGAGACATGGAAAACCCACAGCAGCACGTTGGACCAGAATACAAGACTTTAAATAAAGGCTTTTTTGAATCCGGTATCGAACTTAATAAAATTTACAAAGGCTTTGGTTTGGGCGGATTCTATCGTTACGGACCTAATCAATTGTTGAAGTTTGAGGATAATATTGCAGTTAAGATTTCTTATGTACTTGATTTGGGACTTTAAAAGTTAAATTCCAATCTCTTTAAATCCAAAATCCCAACTCTGCGTCTTTGCGAGGAACGAAGCAATCTCACTCGCAGAATCGACAAAAGTTTACACACAATCTTGTCATACTGACGGAGGAAGGATCTTCGCAAGTAACTCGACAAAGCTGACGACTTTTCTCTGCGGAATTCCTAGTGTGATTTCTCCTTGCGTCGAAATGACAAAACCGACTCATAAATCGCAACAACATCTTGCATAACCTTTGTCAAAGTTTTAAACTTTGACAAAGGTTATCGACGACAAAACAACACAAAAAAAATCCCAAACTCCAATCATAAATTGGAATTTGGGATTTAAAATATATTGGAATTTCCTTTCCGCTTATGGTTTCAAAATCAAAACAGAAGGCGTATTATTCAACCATGTACTTTGAGATTCAATTAGTTTTTTCCAGCTGTCTAAACTAATAATCATTAAGTTTTGAGTTTCTAAAAATTCTTTTTTAATTGTTCTGTCGTGCATGATCATAATATGATTTGGCGCAATTTGTTCGATTGAACGAATACTTTCCTGAATATCGCGTGTATTTTTTACTTCACCGCTGGCATCAAGAACCGTAATTTGCGAACCATTATTATTGATTAATTTCTTAGCATAATCGATTAGGAAAGAATCTTCTTTGCTGAAAATCGGCATAAAAATCTGGTTGACTTCTTCGAGGTCTTTATCAATAAAAATTCCGACAGGCATTTTTGTTTTTGCGATAATATGACGTGTTCTTTCATCAAAAGGAGAATTTTCGAATAAGCCTTCTTTTCCGGTAAACTTATCAATCAAACGATCCGGATTTACAATTCTGGTCGTAAAGCCAAGGATTTTTCCAAGAAGAGTTCCATCAAAAATAGATTGTCCTAAACCTACTAACAATAAATCATATTCTCCCTGATTTGCCGAGTCGATAATATCAGTATCAATATCATTGGTAACTTTAAAAACGCTTACCATGTTTTGATTCAGGTTTTCTGCTTCCTGAATAACCGGAACCAGCATTTTGCGTTCGTGATCTTTTATATCAAACGAATGTATTTCTGTACTTAAAGACAAATGCATTGCTGTTACAATAGAATTGTCCGCTTGTTTTTTTACTAAACTATTCGCGATTCTCAGTAATTTTTTCCCTCTTTCAGGTGTTGCAAACGAAAGCAGAATCTTGTATTTGCTTTTATTCCCAATTTCCTGTGGAATTGCCGTTACTTTATCTTTAAAAATAAAGCCGATAAAATCTAAAGCCGGACCTGTCATAAAAGTAGTTACCAAAGCCATAATAACCATCATGGTAAAAATTTCGGTAGAAAGAACTCCTAAATCATATCCGATATTTAAAACTACAAGTTCCATTAAACCACGCGTGTTCATCAAAGCTCCGATGGCCAAACTGTCTCTCCAGTTCTGACCGACAAATTTGGCGGCCAACGCACTTCCAAAGAATTTTCCGGTTACGGCAACAGCAATAATTACCGCTGTTACTTTCCATAAATAAGGATCGTTTAATAACCCAATTTGTGTACGCAAACCTGTAAACACAAAGAATAATGGTAATAAAACAATGATAGAAACGTCTTCAACTTTTTCTATAAATATATTTCTGAATTTATTATTTTCCGGCATAATAGCTCCCGCTAAAAATGCGCCAAACAAAGCGTGAATTCCAATTAATTCTGACGCGTAAGACGAAAATAAAAGTGTCAAAAAGAAAATCGCTACAACGGGTTTGTTCAGACTTTCACGAGTTGAATTTAAATCTCCAACACGCTTTAAGAACGGACGAACTATTTTTAGCATTATAATTACATACAAAATAGCTAAACCAATTACGTATAAAGCACTTGTAAACGAACCTGCTTTTACAATTGCAATAACAACGGCTAAAATACACCATGCTGTAATATCATCGGCAGCGGCACAGGTTATGGCAATGGTTCCCAGTTTCGTTTTTTGCATACCGCGTTCCTGAACAATTCTGGCCAAAACCGGAAAAGCAGTAATACTCATCGCAATACCCATAAACAATCCGAAAGATGAAAACTCAACTCCTTCCGGTGCAAAAGTTCCGTAGATGAAATACGCAAAACTTAATCCCAAAGCAAACGGAATTACGATACTGGCGTGGCTGATTACTACAGATTCATGAGCTTTATTTTTCAATACTTTCAAATCCAGTTCCATCCCGATAACAAACATGAATAAAATCAAACCAATCTGGCTTAAAAACTGTAAGTTTCCTAATGATTCTTTTGGAAATAAAGCTGCTGAAAACTCAGGAAAATACATTCCGACCAAAGAGGGTCCTAATACAATTCCGGCAATCATTTCACCAATTACAGATGGCTGTCCTATTTTTCTAAAAACCCATCCAAATAAACGTGCTACTAAAATAATCGTAACAATTTGTGCCAATAAAATAGCCAACGGATGCTGCAGGTTTTCCACCATCGAATGTAAAAAGTCATTCCAATGATTGCTTTCTATTTTTTTCTGAACAATGTTTCGCCCCACTTCAAGAGCAGCTCCTTTTGAGATTATCCAATATATTAAAGCACCAAAGCCTCCAATAATGGTAACGTAAAACAAAGAGTTTTTTATGTTATTCATAACTTATTCTTTTATTAATTGCCGCAAATATCAGAACTGATCCTCAAGTGAAAAAGTAAATTTAATGCTAATTTTAAATGTATGTAATAAGTCGGAAAAACTTTGTAATAAGTTATGAAAATGATCTTCATCGTAAGGAAGTCAAAAGACTTAAAGTGTAAAAGGGCTTCTCCCGAAGTTTCGGGACGCTCAGCCTGACAGACGAGACGTTATAATAAAATGAGTGTGACCCTGAGCGTAGTCGAAGGCTTATGGAAAATGGTTTTTCTAGAAACTTCGAAATGATCACCCAAATATTAGAAAGATTTACAATTTAACCTTTTTCAAAAAGTCAGAACGGTAAGTTTCGCTAAGGATCATTGTACTGTTTTTATCATTTTTTTCTAAATGATGCAGCACAATTTCGTTATGATTAAAAAACTTAATTGCTTTAACTGCGACGATTTCTTTTTTATTTACGCGGCAAAAATCAGCTTCAGGCAATTCATTTAAAAGGGTATCAAATTTTACGTTTTTCAAATTCAGCAAACTTCCATCGGTCAAAAGCACTGTTTTATCACGACTATCCGTTACTGCGGTTTTGATATATTCAATTTGATTAAAATACAGCAGGGTTTTTCCTTTATCTGTATTCAGCTGCATGAATTTCTTAGCGGCCTGCGGTTTATGAAATCGCTCAAAAGCTTTTGAGATCGCTTTTTGCAAACGTTCCAGTTTTACCGGTTTTGTGATATAATCGACAGCATCAATATTAAAAGCATCGGCGGCATATTCTTTATAAGCCGTACAGAAAATGACTAATTTATCCTGAATCATTTCAGCAAGATGCAAACCATCAATTCCCGGCATTTCGATATCTGATATCAGTAAATCAAAATCGAGATTCGGAATTTCGGCAAGAAGTTTCTCCGGATTATTAAACGTCTTTACGATTTCTACTTCGGGAATTTGTTCACAAAGCATTTTCAGGTACGTTAATCCAGGCAACTCATCGTCCAGAAGCAAGCATTTCAGTTTTGTATTCAAGTAAATCTATTTTTAAATGAGCTATATAAATGTCATTTTCTATGAATTTATCAAGCTTGAAATTGTTCTTATAAATAATGCGCAAACGATGTTCTAAAGTCGCATGACCAAAACCGCTGCGTTCTTTTTTTAGTACTTTTTTATCCGAAATTTTATTCGAAACCGTCATAAAAAAAGCATTGTCTTTAAACTCAAAAACGACTGAAATAAAAGCGTCGGCACTTTGCAAATCAGCATGTTTGAAAGCGTTTTCAATTAAATCAATCGAAATTAATGGTGCCAATAAGGGCTGGTCGTACAATTTATCTTCTTTATTGATATTGGTTTTGATCTTCAGCTCAAAAAGCGGACTGATTTTAATTTTATTGATTTCGATTAAATTCAGGGCGAAGTCAATTTCTTCCTTTGCCGTCACAAATTTCTTTTTGCTTTCATATAAAATATAATCCAGAACATTGGCGAGTTTATCCAAAGCAAAATAAGTTTGATACGCATGCGACTGAATCGAATTTAAAATATTCTTAAACAAATGCGGATTAAGTTTTGATTCTAAAGTTTCTAACTGCAAATCGTTTACTTTCATTTCGAGTGCATAAAAACTTTTTTCTGCATCGTCTTTTGCTTTTCTGGCCTGCAGTAATTGATACATCATAAAGCAAATAATGACGATTAGCAATAATAGAATCGCTAAAAAAATAAAAGTAATGGTATTGTTTTCCTGCATTGTTTTAATATGTTTTTTTCGCCACGAATTACACTAATTGGCACGAATTATTTTATTGTAAAATATACTTAAATCTGTGGAATATTGCGTTTAAAAAAATCTGCGTAAATCGGTTTTATCCGCGTTATCCGTGTTCAAACAACTTAATGACTGGAAACAAATTTCAACCCAATAATTGAAGCAATTAATGTTGAAAGAAAAAATATTCTCCAGAAAGTTGCCGGTTCTTTAAAAATAAAAATTCCAACTAAAACAGTTCCAACGGCTCCAATTCCTGTCCAAACGGCATAAGCGGTTCCAATTGGTAAAACCTGTGTGGCTTTATATAACAAAATCATACTGATCGAAAGACAGACAAAAAAACCAATCATCCAATACGTTGAAATAATTCCCGATGTCTCTTTGGCTTTGCCTAAACAAGATGCAAATCCAACTTCAAAAAGCCCTGCAATTATTAATAAAATCCAATTCATTTTCCTCTCCTTTTTAAATTAAGTACAAATATGAGAAAAGCTAACGTAGAAATTGTAGAAACTATCAATTTTTATCTTAGAAAATAACGCACAAATTGTGTTAACAAAAGGTAAAAACGAGGCGATTTTTTACGATTTAGAGCTCTTTTCACTACATTTGCATCCATTTTAAAAAATTATGAAAAACACTATACAAGTTGGATTTTGGGAAAAATTAGCCCGAATCATACTTAAAAATAGAATTACAATATTAATTGTTGTTGCAGCAATCACTATTTTCCTTGCTTTTCAATGGAAAAACCTTGCTATGACTTATACCGAAGCCAATTTGCTTCCTAAAAATCATAGCGCTAATAAAGACTATCAAAAATTTCTTGACAAGTTTGGTGAGGAAGGAAATCTTGTTGTAATTGGTTTTAAAGACCCCAATTTTTTTACGCCAAAAAATTACGCTGCCTGGAATGAATTAATGACTGGTTTAAAAAAATCAAAAGAAGTGGATTTGGTCGTTTCTTTAAACGATTTAAAGAAACTCGAAAAAGATACCGTTAACGAAAAATTTGTTCTTAGTCCGTTTATCGACCAAAGTAAAACCATTGATCCGGCTTATTTAAAAAAGGTTCAGTATGAATTATTCCATGATTTGCCTTTTTATGAAGGATTACTTTTCAATAAAGAAAGCGGTAGTATTCGTTCGGCAATTTACATCAATAAACAACTTGTAAATACGGCGGGAAGAAAGACTTTTATACTTGAAAATTTAGTTCCGAAAATCGATAAATTCGAAAAAACAACCGGAATCGATTTACGTGTTTCCGGAATGCCATACATCAGAACGATAAATGCAGACAATATGAAAGGCGAAATTGCCCTTTTTATTGGTGCTGCTTTATTGACGGTTTCTTTGATTTTCTTTTTCTTTTTCCGTTCGTTCAGAGCGACATTTATTTCGATTTGTATTTTAATTGTCGGCGTAATCTGGTCGTTTGGAACTTTAGGATTGTTCCATTATAAAATCACGATTTTAACGGCGATTATTCCACCTTTAATTATCGTAATCGGAATCACGAATTGTATTTTCCTGATTAATAAATACCAGCAGGAAATTAAATTACACAACAATCAGGCAAAAGCTTTACAGCGTATTATTTCGAAAATCGGAGTTTCGACTTTGATGACGAATTTGACAACTGCAATGGGATTTGCGACGTTTATGATTACCGGAAATGATTTGCTTTTTGAGTTTGGTCTGGTAACTTCTATCAATGTAATATCCGTATATTTATTAACGCTTTTAATCGTGCCCATTATTTACAGTTTCATGTCGGTTCCGGGTGAAAAGCATTTATATCACTTGACAAAAACTTACATTTCGACTTTGTTGAATTTTGTTGAAAATGTGGTAAGAAACAAACGAAAAGTAATTTATACCATTTACGGTTTGCTTTTGGTTTTTAGTGTAATTGGCGTTTTGCAAATGAAAGTTTCAGGAAGTTTGATTGGTGAAATGCCAAAAAGTGCTTCTTTCTTTAAAGATATTTTATTCTACGAAAAAGAATTTAACGGTGTAATGCCGCTTGAGATTATGATTGACACTAAAAAGAAAAAAGGTGTCATGAAAGCGTCTACAATTCGTAAAATGGACGAATTGCAAAATACAATTGCGGGAATTCCTGAATTGGCAAAACCGGTTTCGATTGTAAATTTGGTTAAATATTCGAAACAGGCTTTTTACAACGGAAATCCGGAATATTACCAATTGCCAACTTCGCAGGAGCAGACTTTTATTTTGGGTTATGCTAAAAATGCGACAAAAAACAGCAAGGAAAATTTAATGAAAAGCTACGTTGATTCGACTGGACAATACGCCCGAATCACGACTTTTATGAAAGATATTGGTACGGATGAAATGGCGAAAGTCGAGAAAAAACTACATTCTAAAATAGATGAAATTTTCCCGAAAGACCGTTATGAAGTTACCGTTACCGGAAAAGCATTGGTTTTCCAGAAAGGAACCTCTTATTTGGTAGACAATTTAATTGAATCGCTGATTTTTGCGATTTTGGTTATTGCCGCACTGATGCTTTATTTGTTCCGATCTTTCAAAATGGTTTTTGCATCGATCATCACGAATATTTTACCGCTTTGTATTACATCCGGATTAATGGGTTATTTTGGAATTCCGCTGAAACCGTCTACGATTTTAGTATTTAGTATTGCATTCGGAATTTCGGTTGATAACGCGATTCAGTTTATGGCAAAATACCGTCACGATTTATTGCAGAATAATGGAAAAATCAAAAAATCTGTTTTCAGTGCTTTAAGAGAAACGGGAATCAGCACTTTCTATACATCAATCGTTTTGATTTTAGGATTTGCAACTTTCACACTTTCAAGCTTCAGCGGAACAATCGCACTTGGTGGATTAATTTCCTGCACACTGGCATTTGCTATGTTTGCGAATTTATTGGTTTTACCGGCTTTGGTTTTGACTTTCGAAAAGAAAAAAGCGAAGAAAGAGGATTTGGAGAATTTGGAAGGAAACACGAATTTCACCAATTAGCACGAATTCAAAAGCTAAATCTTTGTCAAAGTTTAAAACTTTGACAAAGTTAACGCCAAACTTGTCATTTCGACGGAGGAGAAATCACAAATGAAACTCTATAAAGATTGGCGATTTTGTTTGCGGAGTCTCTGGTGTGATTTCTCCTCTGTCGAAATGACAAAACAGGACTTCTGAAAACGATTGCCCTAGCCCCGATCGCAGCGGTATCCTTTTGTTGCTTTCTTTAAGCAATAAAAGATATAGCGGAGAGCGGGAAATAGCTTCTAATTTTAATTATTATCGTTTATATTTGCAGTTATTACACAACAAATAATTTAATTTCAACATTATATATAAAATGAAACACACAAAAGTTAAAGACTTATTAAACAGTACTACGACGCTTCAGGAAGTTAATGCAAAAGGATGGGTGAGAACTTTTAGAAATAATCAGTTCATCGCGCTTAATGACGGTTCTACCATTAATAATATACAATGTGTTGTTGATTTTGAAAATACACCGGAAGAAACTTTAAAAAGAATCACGACCGGAGCTGCGGTTTCTGTAATTGGAACTTTGATTGAAAGTAAAGGTGCAGGTCAGAAATATGAAATTCAGGTTTCTAAAATTGAAATTCTTGGAGATTCTGATGCGGAGAAATTCCCAATGCAGCCGAAAAAACACTCACTTGAATTTTTACGTGAAAATGCACATTTACGTGTTCGTACAAATGCTTTTGGAGCGATTATGCGTGTACGTTCGGTATTGTCGTTTGCGGTTCACAACTATTTTCAACAAAAAGGTTTTGTTTACGTAAATACGCCAATTATTACCGGAGCTGATGCTGAAGGTGCAGGAGAAATGTTTCAGGTAACTTCTTTGCCTTTGGATAATCTTCCAAAAACAGAAGAAGGAAACATTGATTTCAAAAAAGATTTCTTCGGAAAACATACGAACTTAACGGTTTCAGGACAATTAGAAGGTGAAACTTTCGCAATGGCTTTGGGTCAGATTTATACTTTTGGACCAACTTTTAGAGCAGAGAATTCAAATACTTCCCGTCACTTAGCAGAATTCTGGATGATTGAGCCGGAAGTTGCTTTCAATGATTTGGACGACAACATGGACTTGGCTGAAGATTTTATTCAGTACGTAATTAAATATGCTCTTGACAACTGTAAAGATGATTTGAAATTTTTAGAAGGAAGACTTTTAGAAGAAGAAAAATCAAAACCTCAGGCAGACAGAAGCGAAATGGCTTTGTTAGAGAAATTAAACTTTGTTTTAGAAAACAACTTCAAACGTGTTTCTTATACAGAAGCAATTGACATCTTGAGAGATTCGACTCCAAATAAAAAGAAAAAATTCAGCTATCTTATCAACGAATGGGGAGCTGATTTACAATCTGAACACGAACGTTATCTGGTTGAGAAACACTTTAAATGTCCAGTAATTTTATACGATTACCCAGCAAACATTAAAGCATTTTACATGCGTTTGAACGACAACACAGAACCAGGAAGAGAAACGGTTCGTGCCATGGATATTCTTTTCCCTGGAATTGGAGAAATCGTTGGAGGTTCTGAAAGAGAAGAGCGTTATGATGTTTTGGTTGAAAAAATGAAAGCCTTAAACATCGACGAAGAAGAATTATACTGGTATTTAGACACCAGAAGATTTGGTTCTGCAACTCACGCAGGTTTCGGTTTAGGATTTGAACGTTTGGTATTGTTTGTAACTGGAATGACAAACATTAGAGACGTAATTCCTTTCCCAAGAACTCCGGGCAGCGCGGAATTTTAATAGAAACGGATTTGCCACAAAGGCACAAAGACACTAAGTTTTATTTTTAAAAACTGATTAAAGACTCAAAAAAATTAAATAATACCACGAAGACACAAATTCAAAAAGTATTATTTATGTTTTTTTAAGGCTCAAGTCCTTAAAAAAACAAGCTTTGCGCCTTAGCGTCTTCGTGGCAAAATCAAATATTATGCTCTCGGAAAGAACGGAAGAAATTGGAAAAATAATTGTAAACTCAGCATTTAAGGTTCACAAACAACTTGGACCAGGATTATTAGAAAGAGTTTATGAAGTTTGTTTAGCTCATGAAATTAGTAAAGCTGGTCTTGATGTAAAAAGACAAGTTGATATTCCGATTTTTTATGACGGAATTGAATTTAGCGAAGGATTAAGATTAGATTTATTAATCGAAGATTCTATAATAATAGAAATAAAAGCAGTTGAACAAATAAATCCCGTATGGGAAGCACAAATTATAAGTCAGTTAAAATTACTAAATAAAGATTTAGGTTATTTAATTAATTTTAATGTACCATTAATCAAAAGTGGTATCAGAAGATTTATAAACACAAAAAGAGTATTTTAGAAAAATCAAATAAAAGCCTTAGAGGCAATCAAAAATAAAAACTTTGCGCCTTCGCGTCTTAGTGGCTAAAAAAAGTAGTGCCTTATTATGCTAAAGCAATTTTTAAATTTAAAATTATCACAAAAATTATCTCCACAGCAAATTCAGCTGATGAAGTTAATTCAATTGCCTACGCAAGCTTTTGAGCAACGTTTATTAGAAGAAATGAACGAAAATCCGGCTTTGGAAGCTGGAAAAGAAGATGAATACGAAGCAGATGAATTTGCCAATGAAGACTACGACGATTATGATGATGCAGAATCTGACAGAATCGAAGCAGACGATATTAACATTGACGAATACTTAAGCGACGACGATACACCGGATTATAAAACTCAGGTGAATAATTATAGTGAAGACGAAGAGCGAGAAACACCTTTTGCTTCGCCAATCAGTTTTCATCAGGATTTGATCAATCAGCTGAATACTTTTATTTTAAACGATGAAGAACGCGAAATCGCGGAATTCCTTGTTGGAAGTATTGATGACATGGGTTATATCCGCAGAAGCGTACCGGACATGGTAGACGACATGGCCTTTACTCAGGGAATTTATACTGATGAAGCAATGGTCGAAAAAATGCTTCATGTTATTCACGAACTGGAACCTTCGGGAGTTGGTGCACGTGATTTGCAGGAATGTTTGTTATTGCAGTTAAAGCACAAAACACCGACAGAATATGTTGATCTTGCGATTGATATTATAGAAAATCAGTTTGATGCTTTTACCAAGAAACATTACGATAAGTTATTGCAGAAATATGCTGTATCCAACGAGCAGCTTAAAAAAGCCATTCACGAGATTGAAAGACTTAACCCAAAACCGGGCGGCTCTTTTACAGGAAATAACAAAGTAACCGAAAATGTTGTTCCCGATTTTGCCATCAGAATTGTTGACGGTGAACTGGAATTAACTTTAAACGGACGAAATGCTCCTTCCCTGCACGTTTCTAAGGATTATCAGGAAATGATGCAGACTTATAAAGATTCGCGTGATAAATCATCGGCTCAAAAAGATGCGGTTCAGTTTATCAAGCAAAAACTGGATTCGGCTAAATGGTTTATTGATGCAATCAGACAACGTCAGGAAACGCTTTTTGTAACCATGAATGCGATTATGCATTATCAGGAAGAATTCTTTCTGGATGGCGACGAAACTAAACTAAAACCAATGATCTTAAAAGATATTGCAGATATGGTTGGTTTGGATATTTCGACAATTTCACGTGTTGCCAACAGCAAATACGTTGAAACACCATACGGAACAAAACTAATTAAAGAGTTTTTCTCTGAAGCGATGAAAAATGATCAGGGTGAAGATGTTTCGACTTTAGAAATCAAAAAGATTCTTAAGAATACAATTGAAGAAGAAGACAAAAAGAAACCGCTTCCAGACGATCAATTGGCAGAAATTCTAAAAGAAAAAGGATATCCAATTGCCAGAAGAACTATTGCCAAATACCGAGAACAACTTGATATTCCGGTGGCGAGAATGAGAAAGAAAATATAGTTTTATTTTTTTTACCATTAAGAGATTAAGAAAAATTAAGCTTAACACATACAGCAAACCCAACAGGTTTTAAAAACCTGTCGGGTTTTGTTTTATAAATACTTTAGAGAAATTTCAAGTTATGCAAGGCTGAGCGAAGTCATTGTCAGGCTGAGCGAAGTCGTTGTCAGGCTGAGCGGAGTCGAAGACCACGTTCCAATTGGCAAGTCCTTCGACTTCGCTCAGGGTGACAAATATTTCCAAAAACAAAAAACCCGACGGTTTTAAAAATCCGTCGGGTTTATTTATAAAAATTATTAAATTATTTATACTGTTGCGGCGTTATTACAACTTCAAATAGATATTCATTTTTTAGATCCTTGTAATTATAAATCAAAGTATAATTATGATCACGAAATACTTTAAGTCCGGGATTTTCTTTGGTTGTACTAATCAGGCTTTCTTCAATATTTTTTTTAATAACATCAATTTCTGCGGTTTCTTTCTTAACATTGACCAAAGTCAAATTATACTGAACAACTTTTTCTTTGGGAAGACTTACGCTTTCTAACTGAATTCCTTCCTGAATTATTAAAGGACAATTTTCATTGTATTTGGCAATCAATTCAGTCATTTCTTTATCTGCGACAGGATCTTTAAAAGAATAAAACAAAACTAAAGTCAATGATAATGCGACAATGGCACTTATTACTAAAACAATTAATCTCTTTTTCTTTGTAGGCTGTTGCATATTTTAAATTATTTGATGTCAAGATTATTTTTCCTGGCTTTTTTTCATTGCATTATAATAAGCTGCACGGCTTAGCGGCTCGTATTCTTCGGTTTCGCCAAGCATTACTAATTTATCATTATCTGTTTTACGGAAGCTATAATTGGCAAGATTTCCTGTTCTGGTACAAACAGCGTGCACTTTTGTCACATATTCTGCGGTAGCCATAAGTGCCGGCATTGGACCAAAAGGATTTCCTTTAAAATCCATATCCAGCCCTGCAACTATTACTCGAATTCCCTGATTAGCAAGATCATTACAAACAGTAACTATCTCATCATCAAAGAACTGAGCCTCATCAATTCCGATAACATCGCAGCCTTGTGCTAAAATTGCGATATTGGCTGCAGCCGGAACCGGAGTGGAGCGAATTTCGTTGGCATCGTGCGATACCACCATTTCGTCATGATAGCGGGTATCAATAGCGGGTTTAAAAATTTCGACTTTTTGTTTGGCAAATTGGGCGCGTTTTAATCTGCGGATTAACTCCTCGGTTTTACCCGAAAACATTGATCCACAAATAACTTCAATCCAACCAAATTGTTCTTTGTGATTTACTGTATTTTCGAGAAACATTTTGTATTTTTCTACCTTTTAAAATGAATAGTTTTTATTACTTTGTACTGGTAATAAATTGACGCAAATTTTTGACGTTTTTACGTTTTTTCAAAAGTAGAAAATTTTTATCAAATCGAAGATTCGCAAATGCTTATTAACAGAAATAAAAAATAGTTCTGCGTATTTTCCTTCACAAATAAAGACATTCAAAATACAGAATATATAAAATATCCTATTCACTATAATTTCAACAGTTATGAAAAAAAAATTGGAAGCCGATCTAATCAGCATTGCACATCGAATTTTAAAGCTCAAAAATAAATCCGATATCAATCAATTATATCTTGAAACGCAGAAATTATACGAGAAGTTAGCTGTTTTAAAATTTATAGATGAAAATTTCGACGAAGTAAAACCAACTATTGGATACAGCGAAATAGAATCTAAAGTAGAAAGTATTTTTGATAAAGAAGAAAATCTTCCTGTTGAAACTAAAGTTGAAGAAACACTTCCGGCCCTTGAAGAGGTTGAAGAAACTGTAGTCGAAGCAGAAGTTACTCCCGAACCTGAAATTGTTGAAGAAACTCCCGAAGAAATAGTGGCTGAAATTCCAGAAGAAATAGTTGAAGAAGTAATTCCGGAACCTGTTGCTGAAACTATCCCTGAACCAATAGCTGAAAAAGTTGAAGAACCTATAGTTGAAAAAACAGAAGAACCGGCTGTTGAAGAGAAAAAAGAAACGGCAACGGAACTTTATTTCAGAACTATTAGCGAGTCAAAACCAATTCCTGATTTTAAACCTGCTTTTGAATTAGACAGAGAAGAAATAAAAGAGGAAACAAAAGAAGAACCGAAAGTTGAAACTTCAAAAAAACCAGATCCGGTTCACATTTCTTTTGAGGATATTTTAGGCGTTAATTATGCTGATGCCCAATTTGTAAAAGTAGACAGTTTTGATAATGTTCCTTCTCCTCCAACGCCATCAATAAATGAATTTAAAGAAGCTAAAACCGCTTCTGAAATCGCAACTATAGAATCGGAGAAACCAAAATCAGTTCCGTTAAACGAGAAACTGGCAAAAGGTTTTCATATTGATTTGAATGACAGAATTGCTTTTACCAAAAATCTTTTCGGAAATAGTACAGAAGATTACAGCCGCGTTTTAAACCAATTGCTGACTTTTGATACTTATGGTGAAGCAAAAGATTTTATCGAAAACATGGTAAAACCGGATTACAATAACTGGGAAGGAAAAGACGATTATGCAGAACGTTTTCTGGGAATTGTCGAGAAAAAATTCTCATAAAGAATAAAACACAGATTTCACGAATTATCACGAATCTTTTCTTTGTGAAATTTTCACAGACACTTAAAATTTGTGTCAATTAGTGAAATTCGTGTTATAAAATAAAAACTATGTCTAAATTATATATCGTTCCAACGCCTATTGGCAATCTTGAAGACATGACTTTTCGTGCTATTCGCATCCTGAAAGAAGTCGATTTGATTTTGGCCGAAGACACCAGAACGAGCGGCAAATTGTTGAAGCATTTTGAAATTGGCACGCACATGCACAGCCATCACATGCACAACGAACACAAAACAACCGAGAATTTAATTGCGCGTTTGAAAGCCGGCGAAACTATTGCTTTAATTTCAGATGCCGGAACTCCGGCGATTTCTGATCCCGGATTTTTATTGACGCGTGCTTGTGTCGAAAATAAAATTGAAGTAGAATGTTTACCCGGAGCGACAGCTTTTGTTCCCGCACTTGTAAACAGCGGATTACCAAATGACAAATTTGTTTTTGAAGGTTTTCTGCCTGACAAAAAAGGACGTCAGACTCGGTTTTTGGCTTTGGCAGAAGAAACCAGAACAATGATTTTATACGTTTCTCCGCATAAATTAGTCAAAACTTTAGCAGAATTTATACAGTATTTTGGAGAAGACAGACAAGTTTGTGTTTCGCGTGAATTATCAAAAATGCACGAAGAAAATGTTCGCGGAACGGCTAGAGAAGTTTTAACCCATTTTGAAAAAACAGCACCACGCGGCGAAATCGTAGTTGTGGTTGCCGGAAAAACAATAACAAAAGAACCTAAGAAAAGTAAGTTTTCTAAGGATGAAGAAGAAACAGAAGAAGAATAATTTTCGCCACGAATTTCACTAATTTCCCGAATTAGAGCTAGAACTTAAATTAAAAAATTCGTGTTCAATTAGTGAAATTCGTTGCAAAAAAAAATAAAAATCATGAGCATACAAGCCTTTTTAGAAAAACTAAAACAAACTCCAAACGAAATAACATTTCCTGAAACGATTGCAGTAATCGAAGAAAACTACAACTTTACTCCGACGGCTTTCCAAAACGGAAATCAGCACAATGCAGCCGGAGAAAATTCAGGTTCTTGTAAATTATTTTCTTTCGCAAAGTTGCAAAACTTAAGTAAAGAAGAAACTTTAGCGTGTTTTGGAGCTTTCTATTTTGAAGAAGTTTTGGGAGATCCAAACGGAACAAATCATCAAAATATTCGAAATTTCATCAACACAGGTTTGGACGGAATTAAATTTGAAGAAAGTGCTTTAGAAGAAAAATAATTTTAGATTTTAGAATGCAGATTTTAGATTTCCCTAAGTCTGCCTTATCCTAAAATCTGAACTATGAAACTTTTGTCAAAGTTTAAAACTTTGACAAAGGTAAAACCGAAGATTATCACAGATTAAAAATCATTTAAAATCTTTTAATCTGTGGCAAAAAAATAATATCAGATTAAACGATTTTGGTCCCGATAGCTATCGGGACTAAAATCTAAAATCAAAAATCTACAATAAAAAAATGCGTTGGACATTAAAACCAAAACCTTCTGAAGATAAAATCAAACATTTGGCGCAAGCCTTAAATGTAGAAGATTTTGTAGCAACACTTTTGATTCAGCGTGGCATTGAAACTTTTGAAGATGCCAAAAATTTCTTTCGCCCTTCTTTAGAACATCTTCACGATCCGTTCCTGATGAAGGATATGGATAAAGCAGTGGCCCGAATTGAACTCGCTATCGAAAATCAGGAAAATATTCTGGTTTTTGGCGATTATGATGTCGACGGAACAACGGCAGTTTCTTTGGTTTCGGCTTATTTAAAATCGCATTATCCTAATATCGCGACTTACATTCCGGATCGTTACGACGAAGGTTACGGAATTTCTTTCAAGGGAATTGACTTTGCCGATGACAACGGATTCTCCTTAATTATTGCACTCGATTGTGGTATAAAATCCATAGATCATATCGCCTACGCGAAAGAAAAAAACATTGATTTTATTATTTGTGACCACCACAGACCCGGAGAATTTCTTCCGGATGCGGTTGCGATTTTAGATCCCAAGAGAGAAGATTGTAATTATCCATATGATGAATTATGCGGTTGCGGCGTTGGTTTTAAACTAATTCAGGCTCTTGGAAAAAACAATAATGAGACAATTGAAGATCTTGTTCCGTATCTGGATTTGGTCGCTACGGCAATCGCAGCAGATATTGTGCCGATTACGGGTGAAAACCGTGTTTTGGCTTACTTCGGATTGCAGGTTATCAATAGTGATCCAAGACCGGGAATTAAAGCTTTAGTTCATCAGGTAAAAAAGAAAACGCTGGATATTACAGATGTTGTTTTTATTATTTCTCCCAGAATAAATGCCGCAGGGAGAATTAAACACGGTAATCATGCTGTCGAATTACTGACTGAATTCAACTTTGAACAGGCACAACAATTTGCTTCAGAAATTGAACAATACAATTCTGACCGAAAAGATTTAGATAAAAGAATTACGAAAGAAGCTTTTCAGCAAATTTTGGAAAATCAGGAAGAAGAACGTTTTTCGACTGTGGTTTTTCAGGAAGACTGGCACAAAGGCGTGATTGGAATTGTCGCTTCAAGATTAATCGAAACTTATTATCGTCCCACTTTGGTTTTTACCAAAAGCGGCGATAAATATGCGGCTTCTGCACGATCTGTAAAAGGCTTTGATGTTTATAATGCACTTGATGCCTGTTCTGAACATTTAGAGCAATTTGGAGGACATATGTATGCAGCCGGAATGACTTTGAAAGCCGAAAACTATAGCACTTTCAAGGAAGCTTTTGAAAATCAGGTTTCAGCCACTATTTTACCCGAAATGCGAACTCCGGAAATCGAAATTGATGCAGAAATTAATTTTACGGATATTACGCCAAAACTAATTCGGATTTTAAAACAATTTGAACCTTTTGGCCCACAAAATATGACGCCTGTTTTTATGACGAAAGATGTAAAAGACACAGGTTATGGAAAAACTTTGGGTGCAGAAGAAGAACATTTAAGGCTTTTTGTCAAACAATTTAATTCAGACGGAATCGCAGCGATAGGTTTCGGACTTGGGAAAAAATTAGACATTACAAAAAATCAAAATCCTTTTCAGCTTGCTTATTCTTTGGCTGAAAACGAATGGAACGGAACCGTTTCAAATCAACTCATATTAAAAGATATTAGAACAAATGAAAGACCAGACAACTAAAAGAGATCCTTATCAGGCTTTACGTTATAGAGAATTTAATGTGTTTTTATTATTGCGTTTTGCTATGGTTTTTGCCTGGGCGATGCAATTTATCGTGATCGAATGGGAAGTTTACAGTTTAACTAAAAACCCGCTTTCGTTGGGAATTATTGGTTTAATGGAAGTAATTCCTGCTGTTGGAATGGCATTATTTGCCGGACATATTGTTGACCAAAAAGAAAAGAAGGGATTATTGGTAAAATGCATTCTTGGATTTTCTGTAATTAGTTTTGGCTTATTTTTATTGACTTGGCCAAAAGTGGTTGGCGATTTATCTCCAACTATTATTTTATATTCCATTTATACGTTAGTGTTTTTGGGTGGATTAGTGAGAGCTTTTCTTGGCCCGACTATCTTTTCTCTTTTATCGCTTATTATTCCCAAAAAAGCATATCCAAATGCTGCAACCTGGAGCAGTTCAGTTTGGCAAATCGGAGCCGTTATGGGTCCGGCGCTGGCTGGATTTTCCATTAACTGGATTGGCGTTCATTGGTCAATGTGTCTGGTTTTTGGCTTCTCGATTCTTTCTTTAATTGCCTTATCACAAATCAGTAAAAAACCAATCACAAATCCAAAGATTGGAGAATCGATAAAAGACAGTCTTACGGAAGGTTTAACTTTTGTATTTAGAAACCAAATTGTTTTAGGTGCTTTATCACTTGACATGATCGCCGTACTTTTTGGAGGTGCCGTAGCCTTATTGCCTGTTTTTGCCCAGGATATCTTAAAAGTTGGCGCTGAAGGTTTTGGTATATTAAGAGCTGCCCCTGCAGTAGGAGCATTCATTACCATGCTCGTTTCTGCCTATGTGCCTTTATATAAAGATGCAGGGAAAAAACTTCTAGTTGCTATATTTATTTTTGGATTATCGATCATCTTATTTGGGCTTTCTACATCATTCTGGCTTTCTGTTTTCGCTTTATTTTTGAGCGGACTTGCAGACGGAATTTCTGTAGTAATTCGTCAGACCATTTTACAGCTTAAAACTCCCGATCATATGCGTGGACGCGTTGGTGCTGTAAATTCAATTTTTGTTGGATCTTCTAATGAATTAGGTGCTTTTGAAAGTGGTGCAACAGCAAAATTAATGGGAACCGTAACATCTGTTGTTTTTGGAGGAAGCGTTACTCTTTTAACCGTAATCGTAACGGCATTAAAATCGCCTACTTTTAGAAATTTAGATCTTCATAAAGATATGGAAGATCATCAGAATGCAGAATAATGAAACAACTATTATTAGCTTTCTTTTTTATAATATCTGTTTTTGCAAACGGACAAAATCTCTACATCAAAACCTACGGAAATAAAAAACACAAAGCAATAATTTTTATTCATGGTGGTCCAAGTGGTAATTCGACTTTATTTGAAGCTACAACAGCTCAAAAATTAGCTGATAAAGGTTTTTATGTATTGGTTTATGATCGAAGAGGCGAAGGAAGATCAACAGATCCTGATGCAACTCTTACATATGCAGAAGCTTTTCAGGATTTAAACTCTATCTTAAAAAAATATAACCTTCAAAAAGTCAGTTTTATTGGTCATAGTTTTGGCGGATTAGTGGCTACGCTTTATACCGCTAAATATCCTCAAAAAGTGAATTCGCTTGTTCTCGCAGGCGCCTTATTTTCTCAACAGGAAACGTATGATCATATTTTAAATTCGGTTGCAAAAAAAGCGTCGCAAAAGGGTGATTCAACTCAATTAGATAAAATAAAGGCGATCAAAAAACTCAATAAAAATTCTGCTGAATATCGAAAAGCATGTTTTGATTTAGCTGGTGAAAATGATTATTTCAAAATGCCAAATCCAACTTCAGAATCAAAAAAATTATATGCTGATTATGAAGCAAGTGAATTTTATAAAACCAACATTAGAAATAAAAATGCTCCGTTGCTTTTTTATCAAAATGAAAAGCAAAATAATATTGACAGCCGACCTTTTTTAAAGGAAATAAAGGCAAAAGGAATTCCAATTTATGCTATTTACGGAAAACAAGACGGAATTTTTTCCAATAAACAGATTTCTTCGATAAAAGCGATAGCTGGCGAAAATCATTTTGCATTACTTGAAAAATGTTCTCATTATCTCTTTGTAGATCAGCAAGATAAATTTATTTCAAACATACAAAATTGGCTTAAATAATATTTTTAATTCCTCATTTGATATAAGTAAATTTAAACTTCAGTTTATTTTCAAATCAAAAAAATTATAACTTCTTTAATATTTTATGCGGTCTGATAAAATCATTCTTTTTATGATTTTTTATTTAGAACTAATATAAATAATATTTATATTTGTTGAAACAAAAGGATTTGTAATGAGAGAAATTGAACAATTATACCATAACAATTTTGGAATTGCTTTTTACTGGAAAAAGGAAAACGAAACCATAACCGACAAAATTCAATTGGTATTTAAAGAAACCGGTTTTTATTTTACCATTCAGGAATTGAATCATTTTTGTGATTTAATTGAAGATAGTTTGATTGAAAACGCTTGTTGTGAGGCTTGCGAGTTAAAATATTCCTGCCATAAATTTTTATTAAAAACGCCATGCGCAGCAATAGATCTTGCTGTTTCTATGACAGAATTAAAATCTATTAAAGACCTTGTTGAAGGTTCGTTATTCAGAATTGACCTTGATGAATATGTTTACGGCGCAGGCATGAATTAGAATTAATCTAAATTATTTAACAACATTTTTTCGTAATTGAAATATATTTTGAATTTATTCAGAAAAAAGTATATTTACAATAATGAAAAAAACAGCTTTTCTTTTTCCCATTTTTGCTATAGTCTTCTTTTTAACAAGCTGCAAAAATGAATCCGATAATTATATCGATCCACGCGGAACTGATTACGCCGGTTCTGAAAGTTGTATTCAATGTCATAAAACACAATCTGAAACTGCTTTTCATACTTCACATTTTAAAGCCAGTTCTCCTGCAACTAAAGAAAATATCTTAGGTCATTTTACAAAAGACCGTAATACTTTCGTTTATGACAAAAACACCAAATTAGTCATGGAAGAACGAAATGACACGCTGTATCAGGTACTTTATAAGAATAATAAAGAAGTACAAGCGTATCCATTTGAAGTGCTTTTTGGAACAAAACATGCACAAACAAGTGCTTATTGGAAAAACCATTACACCTTTGAGTTACCAATTTCATATTACAAATCACTGAATAGCTGGGCAACAAGTCCGGGTTATTCGGCGACAGCAGCTAACTTTGAAAGGCAAATTGACAAAGAATGTTATGGCTGTCACAGCTCTAATATAGGAAGCCGCTACATCACGACCAGTTCTGATAGTATCACTTTTATGAGTATGGAAGTGGAAGATTTCATGAATAAAAAAACACTGATTTACGGTATAGATTGCGAACGATGCCACGGGCCGGCCAAAAAACATGTTCAGACGCATTTAAAATTTCCCAATTTAAAAGTAGCTAAAGATATTGTGTCTTTTAAAAAGCTAACACGTCAGCAAAAAATAGATGCCTGTGCCTTATGCCATTCAGGAAACGATAAAGCAAAAATAAAGTCCCGTTTTCAATTTAAGCCTGGAGATAATCTTTCCAATTATTTTAGAGCTGCTCCGGGATCCTTCAGTGATAGTATTCATTATGATGTTCACGGAAATCAATTGGGATTATTATCGCAAAGCAAATGCTTTAAGAAAAGTGAAAAAATGGATTGTATGACTTGTCATAATCCGCATGAAAATGCTTCTCAAAATCTGGCTTCTTATTCCAAAATTTGCATGAGTTGTCATCAGGAAACGAAACATAGTGAGATGACATTGAAAACTACAGCAGGAAAATCGCTGGCGAATAATTGTGTGGAATGTCATATGCCGAAACAAATGTCGAGTGCGATTACTTTTCAGGCCTCAAACAGTAAAGAGAAATCAAATTATATGCTGAGAACGCACAAAATTGCAGTTTATCCGAATGCTAAAAAGTAATTATTTTTCGAATTTTTGAAGTTCAAAAGTTTCGCCATCAAAAACTCCGTAAGTAAAATAGCCAATCCAGTCGCCCAGATTTACATATTTTGATTCTTCGCCAACCGGAATGATCATCGGTAAATGACGATGCCCGAAAATAAAGTAATTATAATGTTTGGTTTCGAGTTTGCGTTTGGCATACAAAACCAACCATTCGTTTTCCTCGCCTAAAAATTTCACATCTTCAGCGCCGGAAATCAATTTGTTTTTAACCGATAAGTATTGCGCTAAACTTACGCCAACATCCGGATGCAACCAACGAAAAAGCCATTTTGAAAATGGATTTGTAAATACCTTTTTCATTCGCTTATACCCCTTATCACCTGGGCCTTTTCCGTCACCGTGGCCAATTAGGAATGTTTTTCCGTTAAACGTAAATTCTTTGTTATCGTGATAAACCGGAATATTCAATTCCGTTTCAAAATAATCATGCATCCATAAATCATGATTTCCCACGAAAAAATAAATCGGGATTCCGCTGTCGCGAATTTCGGCCAGTTTGCCTAAAACACGAACAAAACCTTTTGGTACAACGGTTTTGTATTCGAACCAAAAATCGAACAAATCTCCCAATAAAAAAATAGCTTCTGCATCTTGTTTTACCTCATCAAGCCACGCAACAAATTTTTGTTCGCGCGGTAAACTTAATTCAGGCGTTGGAGCGCCAAAATGCTGATCAGAAGCAAAATATACTTTTTTCATTGAAGAAGTTATGAGTTATTGGTTATAAGTTAAGCGGCACAACCTTGAAATTTAGACCCGAGCGTTAGCGAACTGGCGAAGCAATTTTAAAAATTGGAATTTCTTTAGATATTATCACTTGCATACCATTCTGCAAACGAAGATTCTGTTTCCTGAAGTTTAAGTGAATGAAGCGAAATTCCTTCCGGCAAACGCGCAATAATTCTTTTTGAAAAGTCAACTACCATATTTTCGCTTGTTGGCTGATAATCAACTAAAATTACGTGATGTCCTCGATTTTTTAATTCATTTGCCAATTCGATATGCGGCGTTGTTTCGTTAAAAACAGTGGCATGATCAAACTGATCGACGATTTCTTCTTTTACAATTTTCTTTAGATCCGAAAAATCAATCACCATTCCGAATTTCACATTCGATCGATCCGTGATTGGCGAACCAATAACCGTTACCGATAATTTATAACTGTGCCCGTGAACGTTTTTGCATTTTCCGTCGTAACCATATAAAGCATGCCCGGTTTCGAAACTAAATTGCTTTGTAATTCTGATATTACTCATCGATTTTAATTTTAGCTTGCAAATTTACAAATTAATAACCGTTTTCATCTCTTTTTTTGGCTCTGTTATACATCCAATACGCAATTACGATTAAAATCACGAATGGGATAAACGATCCAATCACAACTCCAATCTGATAACTGCCATCAGGAGCGGTTTTAATTTTCTCTGCAACATCTACTTTTTGGAATAATGAAATGATAGTCATCTTTAATGATTTGTATTATAAAATTGATTTTATGTTTTAAAAAATTAAGAAAGAATTTATTTTTCACCATTAAGAGATTAAGAAAAGTTAAGCTATGATAATGAAACTTACTATCTTAATCGTTCAGTTAAAAAATTCTAATTTTTTATCATCTTGCAAAACTATATTTCTATACTTTTAAAATTAATGACATATATCATACACTTATTTTTTAAACTGCGTCAAAGCATTTCGGCTAAAATCAGACAAAACTAATTTTCCGGTAATTGCTGCGCGTTCAAGAAGCAAAGATTCCCAGTGATCCGTTCCTTCCCAAATAATTTTCTTCATTTCAAGTAAAGCCTCGGGATTGTAAGAACTTAATTTTTGGGCAAATTTTTCAACGGCATTATCAAGATCTTCCGCCTTATGAATTTCAGAGAATAATTTATTTTCCAAAGCCCATTCTGCCGATTTCCATTCGTGAGCTGCCAAAGTCATTTCGGTCATTGCAGCTTTTCCTATTTTACGGGAAACAGCCGGCTCAATCACAAAAGGTCCAATTCCGATGGCTAATTCAGATAATTTTACCGCACTTTCCGGTGTTGCAAAAGCATAATCAAAAGCCGAAATTATTCCAACTCCACCTCCTACTGCTTTTCCCTGAACTCGGCCAATTATAATTTTAGAGCAATTTCGCATCGCGTTCAGTAAATGTGCAAAACCAGAGAAAAATTCCGTTCCCTTTTCTTCATTTTCGACTTGTAAAAGTTCATCAAAAGAAGCACCGGAACAAAAAACTTTAGAGCCTTCGCTTTGCAAAACAATAACCGAAATCGCTTCATTCAGGCTTAAAGAATTTATCTCGGCAGTTAGGCGATTTAACAATTCACGCGGAAAAGAATTACTTGCCGGATGACCAAATTGAACCGTTGCAACGGCATTTTGAAAAGTAGTTTGTAAAGTACCTTTTTGATTTTCTGAACTCATAAAAATAAATTTGATTGTAAAGTTACGGTTTTGGCAACTATTTTCGCCCGAACCCGTTTTGAAATTTGTTTTTTGAAAATTAATTGACTTTATTTGCTATCGCTTTGGGGGATTAGCTCATTTGGCTAGAGCGCTTGCCTGGCAGGCAAGAGGTGACCGGTTCGAATCCGGTATTCTCCACAAAATTTTTTACAAATAAATACCCAAACATATTTTTATGTTTGGGTATTTTCATTTATAGCAATTATGTTTTGGAAAAAAGTTTTCTTATCAAAAAGTTAAACTTTTGATTCTCATTTACATTAAATATAAAATTATAATTATTTTCTTACATTTGTAAGTATTTTAATATCAAATAGAAAATGAAAAAAATAATTTTATTGAGTTTATGTATTATTGCTTCTTGTTCATCAAGCGACGAAGATTCTCGTGGTCTTTTTAGTCCTCCAAATTGGATTCAGGGAACCTGGAAAAATTCGGCCGGGGAAACATTAATCTTTACTAAAAAAGACATTAAGTATAGCGCTAAAAATGAAACTGAGATTTCTTTCAGTAAAGAAACAACGAGATTTTCAAGTAATCCTTATCCACAACAAATATCCTCTACTTCTACTTTATATATAGTCGACTTTACCCAAAATATTCAAATACAATCAGTTCGTTTTAACTTTGTAAAAACATCGGAGAATAGAATGGAATCAAAAGGTTTTTTACCGGGATTTTATATAAAACAATAATCTATAATTTTATTGTATTTTTATAATTCAAATAAAATTCAAAAAGATGACAGTATTACTCCGTTGGTTATTAATCCCAATATTGGCTTTGATTGCATTACTGTTTTGGAAAGGCAGTCCGCTTGTTATAAAAATAACTTTGCTGATTGTTCCTGTAGTTATCATTGTTAGCTGGTTTGCTCATGAAGGCGCCTTTAGCGGAAGTGGCGGATTAGCCAAAGTATATGGTTTGTTAGCCTTAATTGGCTTTCTGATTTTATACGAAATCGGAATATTAATTGACCGTTATTATCTGGCAAAAAAAAATATAAGTACAACAGAAAACAACGTGCTTCTTATTATTGGATTGATTCTTTTAATGGCATGCATTGTAAATTTTATAATAGCAATTTCAGAATAGAAATATTTTTAAAGTGTTTTTTTTATCAGGAGCAGAGGTTTTCGTTTTCAAAAAACAATTGTCCCGCTATTCCTTTCAATCTTTTGCGCCGAACCCCGGCACAAAATGATTTCCAGTACTATCGAGGCTAGATTAGAGGTTTTGTTTTCATAAGAAGGATTCGGTTTGTACTATTTGTATGAAAAATTGTATTCTAGTTCCTATCAAATAAAAATCAAATTAGAAGAAATACTCGAAAATTGTATCGTATCGCAGTATTCTTGTTTTTTACCAAAAAACATTTTGTAAAAGAATTTTAAATACCTTTGAATTATGAGCACAGCAACAAAACCAAATCACATGGGGCGAAAGATAAGCCGTATTCGTGAACTTCGAGATATGAAACAGGAAGCTTTGGCACAAGCTTTAGGCATGAGTCAGCAAACTATATCTGCCATTGAAAATAGCGAAACTATAGACGACGAAAAACTTATCGAAATAGCAAAAGCACTTGGTGTCACTCCAGAAGCAATAAAAGTTTTTCAGAAGAAAATATGATCAATTATTTTAATACTTTCAACGATAGTCCTAATAACTACTTTGGGAATAATAGTTGCACATTTAATCCCCTTGATAAAGTGGTTGAACTTTACGAACGTTTGGTTCATGCTGAAAAAGAAAAGGTCGAGTATTTAGAGAAGTTATTGAAAGAGAAATAGTTTTCACTACAATCTAAAATAATATCAAAAAGCCATTCCTAAAACGGAATGGCTTTTTTTATTTATAATGATGAATACTTTTTAGCATGGATTTAAATTCGCTTTATTGAGTTTATTAACGTGATAAGAAAATTTGCATCTTATCTTCTTATGGCAAATACTGCATCCAGAAATAACAGAAAAGCTTCGAATTCTTAATCCCAAAATTACAAAAATTATTCTGAAAACTAACTACTGGCTTTTTTAATCTCGGACCAAATTTGTCAGAAAAATTTCTTCAAGAATTAATTTAACATATTCTTCAATATTTCAATATTACTTACAATTCTGATTTTTCAGTTTTTTTAAAATAAATCAGGAAAAAAAGCAAGATGTTAATTTTTGTAAGGTGTATTTTAACAAAAAGTTAACTATTTAAAAGCCAAACACATACAAATATTTCTGTAAGTAAAAAGATACACATAAGCACGATAATTTCTTAATTTTTTAAATTAAACACAATAAATCTCACAATAAGATACAATTTATTTTTGATTTAACAGAAAAAAAATGAGAATTTTCTTTGTTAAGAAAAATAAAAACTTACTTTTACGAAAATTTTTAACAAGTCTTTCCATGATAAAAAAACCGGGCAGTTTGTTGCTCATTATCAATTCCTTACTAATTTTCTCATTAATTTTATATGTAATTCTTACGGGCATTTCATCTAAAACGAAAATTGTATTTGTAAATAATTCAGAATTATTTGATGGATTTACAATGACCAAAGAATTAAAAAGAACCGGTGAAAAGGAATTTATCGCCAGAAAGACAGCTCTCGATAATTTATACTCCCAAATACAATCAAAATCTATAAGCGCTTCAGAAAAAGAAATTCTGATGAAGCAATTTATTCAGCAAAAAGAAGAACTGGAACAATTTAACCAAATCTTCGCAACAACTGAATCTTCAAAAATCTGGTCCCGCATTCACAGTTATGCAGAAGACTTCTCTAAAGAAAATAACTACCAGTTAATCGTTGGCTCTGAAAATAAAACAAACGTTTTATATGCCGATGAAAAAATTACAGTAACAAAAGAATTACTTACGTACATAAACAAAAGATATGAAGGACTTAAATAAGTTGTTTTGTGTTTTTTGTGTCTTATTATGTTTCTCTTGTAAAAAAGAGACAAAAGAAGAATCCAGAAATTCAGAGATAAGAGACCGCTATTTTAATTTGGAAAAGATAGGATGGAAATCCCGTGCCTATACTCAAAAAGCAGATGATATCGATTTTACTGCGATTGAAGTTCCTATTCAATATTATTTATTAAAAGATTTAGGAAATGAGAATTTAATACCAGTTGATTCTCTTTATGAACAAAACAAAAAAGAACGTGTTATAGAATTTACTTTTCAACAAGACGAAGAAAAAGATTTGCTGACAAATGACTTTACAGGAATGGATTACACCGATGCTGTAAAGTATATGTCTTTTGGCTTAGAAAAAGATTTCTACGTTGTTACTTCAAAAAAAGATACGATTGCCTGTTCGGGCGTTACTTTCGAACGCAATTACAAAATAGCTCCTTACCAAAAAGTTTTATTGTTTTTTTCAGGAATCGATCCTAAAGAAAAAATACAATTAGTGTATACTGACTTTCTTTTTAGAAAAGGAATACTAAAATTTCAATTTAAAGACACCTATACCCAGATAGCCTTATGATTCAGTCAAAAATTAATAAGTTTAAAAAAACTGTTGCTATTTATTTAGCCATGATGATTCTATTGGAAACATTTCAGCCAATGCAAATTTATGCATTGACCGGCGGTCCGTCACAACCGGAATTTGAGTCCTTTACTCCTATTGGAACTTCAGACATGGTCGATCTGGCAAGTGGTGATTTTAATTATAACATTCCGATTATGGATGTAGGAGGTTATCCTATAAACTTAGCTTACAATTCTGGAGTAACAATGGATCAGGAAGCATCTTGGGTAGGATTAGGCTGGGATCTTAACGTTGGGCAGATTACAAGACAAATGCGAGGTTTGCCGGATGATTTCAATGGAGATGAGATGACTTATGAAAACAACATGAAGCCTAATGTAACTGTTGGGTCTGATTTTAATGTATTTGTCTCTGGTTTTGGAGTTGGGGAAGCAAAAATAGGTGGAAATATTGGAATGAATATTAAGTACAATAATTATGAAGGTTTTGGAGCCACAGCAACTGGTGGTCTGAGCGCTCAAATAGCTAATAACATAAGAGTTGGAGTGAATCTTGAATCATCTGCGTCTGAGGGTGTTTCTGTTTCACCAACTGTATCATATGAAAATAGAAACAAAGACAATACACTAAAAGATAATACTCCAACCGGTAGTCTTGGTGTAAGCTATAATAGCAGAAAGGGTCTTGAAAGTGTAACTTTTTCTGCAGCTATGAACCTTAAAAAAACGTTGGTACCAGAGAAATCTGGCAAATATGGTATAAGCGGATCTACCTCTTTCATTGATGCCTCTTTCACTCCAACAAAAAGGGTTGGTATGGTTTCTTCTAATTTTATTTTTAATTTGAATATAGAAGGAGAATTCTGGGGTATAGAACCTGGTATGAAATTTTCGGGATACAGAACAAGTCAGGGAATAAAGAATTCTGAAAAATATAAAACAGAAAGAGCTTATGGTTTTGAAAACACCTACAATGCTTCTACTGCAGATGTTTTAGATTTTAACAGAGAAAAAGACAGAACATTTAATAAAAACACTACTTCTATTCCTTTAACAAATAATACGTATGATTTATACAACATTCAGGGACAAGGTGTTTCGGGAATGTTCAGACCTTACAAATCGCAGGTAGGTTATGTATTTGATAAAGAAGTAAACGATGACAGTGTTGGAGCAAATTTAGGTTTAGAAATTGGTGCCGGAGGTTTAACTCACTGGGGAATTGATGCCACAGTTACTTTAGGTAAAAGCAGTACCTCTCTTTGGAGCAATTCAAATCCTGCTTTGGGTAGATTTAAAGAGAAAAAAACAAATAACAGACCTGACTATGAAAAAGTGTTCTTTAAGAATATTGGAGGAAGTCATGTAGATAAGGAATTAGACTTGTTTAATACAAAATTAGGAGGTTACGATGCCGTAAAATTAGGATTGAGCGGTGGAAAATTTTCAAGAAGCACTGATTTGAAATACACTAAAAACATTGGTGCAATTGCTTATACAGGAGCAGTTAAGAGAGATTCATCAAGATTATCCAGAAATCAATCAATACAAAAACTAACAAAACTTGAAGCAAAGAAGTTTGGTTCAAAACTTCAGCCAAGTGAATATTCGAGAGATCACCATACTACCGAAATAAGAGTTACTAAAGAAGGCGGAGAAAGGTACATATACGGTAGAGCCGCCTACAACACAGTTAAAAAAGAGGTAACTTTTGACGTTAGTGATAAAAACAGGCCAGCTGACAAATTAGATTATAAAAATGGATTAATTCAGTATGATGCGGGCGTTGACAATTCTACTAAAAACCATAAAGGCGGAGATGAGTACTTTAACAGGATTACAACTCCTGCTTATGCGCACTCTTATTTATTAACATCTGTTTTATCCAATGATTATCAGGACTTAAAAAATGATGGCCCAACAGATGATGATTTGGGTTCTTATACAAAATTCGAATACGAAAATAAAACGACTGACCATTTATATAAATGGAGAATTCCTTTTAAAGAAAACAAAGCCAATTATGATGAAGGCTTACGTTCCAGCAAAAAGGATGATAAAGCGAATTATCAATATGGTGAAAAGGAAATTCTATACATCAAAAAGATAGTTACTAAAACACATGTTGCTATTTTTCTTTTATCTGAGCGAAATGACGCTTATGGTGTTAAAGGCGAAAATGGTGGCCTTGGTACTGATTCTAAAATGTATAAGCTAGACAAAATTTCTCTTTACTCTAAACCAGAATATCTGGCACAAGGAGACAAAGCAACTCCAATAAAAGAGGCGAATTTTGAATATAACTATAGTCTTTGTCAGGGCATTGATAATAGCATTAATGGTGAAGGAAAACTAACACTTAGTAAAGTTTATTTTACCTATAAAAATTCTAATATGGGTAAATACACGCCGTATGTTTTCAATTATGGATTCAATCCAAGATATGATATGAAAGCTTATGATGTTTGGGGTAATTACAAAGAAGTAAAAGAAGGTGTAAATGAAGCAACAACTGCTCAGTTATCAAATGCTGAATTTCCATTTGTAAACCAAAGCAGCAAAACTCAGGCAGATGAATATGCAAGTGCATGGCTTATTAAGTCTATTCGTTTACCTTCAGGAGGTCAGATGGAACTAAACTACGAAGCAGACGATTATAGTTCTGTACAAAACAAGGATGCAATGCAAATGTTCAAGGTTGTTGGAAGTGGTACAAAAGAAGGACTTACTGCCAGCAATATTTCTAATAAAATTGAACAAAAAACTCTTGGTAAATATATTTACATTGAATTAGATCATAAAATTGATGATGAAGTTTCTATTACTGATTATTCACGTATTCGTCAGCTATTTTTAGATAAATATATAAAAAACGTTGGGAATCCTGATAACCCTTTATATTTCAGATTCCTGTTAAACATGGTAAATCCAAATCCATTGCCGGGTATAGATAATACGGACAAATATGATTATGTAACCGGATATCTGAACACGGAGAAAAACAACGGCAATATTGATTTTGGTTTTCTTGAATCAAACGGCAAGCAGTACGTCGCAATACCACTTGATTATGTTGGAAAAGGTGATGGTTTTAACGCCAATTCACATGAAGTAAACCCTATTTCAAAAGCAGGCTGGAACTTTGGAAGACAAAACTTAAACAGATTAGTTTACAGTATGTATAACGAAGAGGATACTACTGATCTGAAAAGTATTGTTATGGAAATGATTGGCTGGCTGCCAACACTTCTGGATATCTTCAAAAGTCCAAATGCCAAATTAGAACAAACGGAAATTGCAAGCAGGTTTATTACCAATAAATCATGGATTAGACTTATGCAGCCTAGCGGTAAGAAAATTGGAGGCGGTACAAGGGTTAAAGACATTGCTATTAATGACCAATGGGATGTAATGACTTCTAACACAGACAATAAATTATATCAACAATCTTACGGACAAAAATATGTGTATGAAACAGAAAATGGAAAATCGTCTGGTGTTGCCACTTATGAGCCATTAGGATGTAAGGAAAACCCTTTTGTAAAACCTTTTTACGATCAAACCAAAAGAGATTTACCTCTTGGTCCGGACAATACAAATTATGTTGAAGAACCTTTTGGGGAATCATTTTTTCCTGCTCCAAAGGTAACTTATAGCCGTGTAACGGTTGCGAATTTATCAAGAGACAAATATAATGCATCAAATGTTGTAACGAGCTCGGTAAAAAAGCACGCTACCGGATCTGTCGTAACAGAATTTTATACCTCTAAAGACTTTCCAACAATTACAGATCGTACTACTCTATCTTTAAATTATGACAAGTCATCGGCATTGGCCAGTCTTCTTAATTTAAGAGTAAGAGATCATATCACTTTGTCACAAGGATTTTCTGTTCATACCAATGATATGGATGGAAAAATGAAAAACCAGCGTGTATATGGTGAAGATCAAAAAGACTTTATTTCAGGTGTTGATTATAAATACAATACAATAACAGATACTCAAAACAAAAACGCAGGCAGACTAAATAACACTGTACAGACAATCGATTCAAAAGGAAATATAGCTTCCAAGCTAGTTGGGGTTGATTATGATGTGATAAATGACTTTAGAGAAAATAAATCTACCACACAAATTGCCGGTGTTCATTATAATATTGCAGGAATACCAATATTAATATTTATCGTCGTGGTACCGGTTCCACTGCCTAGTTATTCTCAATATGAAAGTCAGATTAGAACGGCTTCAACAACCAAGGTAATTCATACTACAGCAATTCTTTCAGAGAAAATTGCGTATGATCTTGGTTCAAAAGTTTCTACAAAAAACCTTGCCTATGATGCCGAAAACGGAGATGTTTTATTAACAGAAACGATCAATGAATACAACGATAAGTATTTCAATTTTAACTTTCCTGCTTACTGGAGTTATGACGGAATGAGTCAGGCTGCAAAAAATATTGGGTTGGAATGGGATATTACAAAAACAGGTAATAATCAATATCAATTTACTGGAAATCATGCTGAATCTGATTATTTAATTGATGGTGACGAACTATGGCTAAACGGTCTTGCTCCTGACGGAAAAACAAAAACCATTATGAAAGCCTGGGTTGTTCATGTAACCAATACTACTTTTAAACTTATTGACGAAAGAGGAATACTTATTAAACCGGATGTTATTAATACAGCTAAAATAAAAGTAATTCGTTCCGGACACAGAAACATGCAAATGACTTCTATGGCCAGCGTGACATCTATGACGAATCCGTTGTATAATTATGATGCCAATAACAACATCACAACCATAAAACCAAATATTGGGAACAATCCTTTCATGTCGGAGAATTCAAGCAACAGAATCGTTAATGCTTCTGCAGTTCAGTATAACAATGTCTGGCCTTCGCAATGTGAATGTAATTTACCTAAAATGGTTTTTGAAAATGGTAATCTGGCGTTTGAGTATGAAAAAGAAAATAATACCGCCGAAGAAGATGATATTATAAAAAGATCATACAACCCGTACCTATATAATATTTTAGGAAACTGGAGAGCGAACAAATCATACGCCTACTTAACGGGACGAAATTACACTATAGATCCAACACCTCGTAAAACAGGTTTCTTTAACGACTTTTTCCCTTTCTATGTCTATGACACTGATAAAAAAGCATGGGGAATGACTGCCGCAAATTATGATCGATGGACGTTTGCTTCTGAGGTTACACAATACAATCCTAGCGGACAGGAAGTGGAGAATAAAGATGCTTTAAAACGTTATTCATCCGCTTTATATGGTTATAACAATCGTTTTCCTGTTGCTGTGGCTTCAAATACCAAATATACTGAGCTTGCTTCTGATGGTTTTGAAGATTATGATTTGTCGAACTGTGGAAATGCTTCTCACTTTGACTTTCAGGCTCAGCTAAAAACAAATGATGTTTCTGTTTCTGACAGACAATCACACACAGGAACAAAAAGTTTGAAAATCTCGCCAAGTAAAAAAGCTACTCTAAAAAAACAGGTTGTTTCATGTAGCACTGCTACACCTGCTGTAACCGCTAAAAAATAATTAAGATCCAGATGAAATTAAAATATACATTAGTTTTTACTATAATTAGTTTTTTTATTGCAACTGCAGGGTTTGCTCAGACTTATAGTGATAAGGAGATTGGGTTTGATGTTGAAAGAGCAACACTTTCTTTGAAAGAGCATGGCCTACAGGATGAATATCTTTCTAAAGAAATTTCCATTATGCGTGAAGTACAACTACTTAAACATTTAGAGCTGAAAAAGTTTCAGGATAGTATCTCGAAAAAGGTAAAATCACAAGAACGAGTATCAAACATTACAAATCGTGCTGTTGCTGTTATGGATATTCCTCAAGCTGAAAAAGATGCATTATTCGCACTATACAATTCTCTCGACGGACCACATTGGATCAAGCATACCGGCTGGGATTTCACTACTCCAGTTACTTCATGGGATGAAAACACAGGAACAGGTTGGTACGGAGTTACTGTTACAGATGATCATGTAACAAGATTAGATTTAAACTATAATTATTTGTCTAAAGACTTTAGTGCTGCTTTCCCGAATCTTGACGCACTACAAAAATTAAAAATATTATATCTCACCGGAAATGATATCAAAGGTACTATACCTAATTTAAGCGCATTGATTGATTTAGAAATATTAGCGCTAGGCGGTAATAAATTTGAAGGTACAATTCCAAACAGTCTCTATTCACTTGTCAAGCTTAAAGAATTAACTCTCTACAGCAATCGATTAGAAGGAGATTTCTCAGGTATAGGTCAATACTTAACTAATTTAACCACACTAACTTTGGGACTTAATCGATTTGACTTTGTAAACGGAGTTCAGGAAAATAATCTAGAGATTCCTTCCAGTTTTCAAAATTTAACTTCATTAAGAAATTTGAATATTTCAAATTGCGGCTTAAGTCAAAATTTAGAATTAATTGGAAATCTAATAAATATAACTGATTTAGACATTGCTGCTAATAATTTTAGTGGTGCTCTACCTAACAATTTTACAAATCTGACAAAATTAAAAAGCCTTTCTGTATCATATAATAAATTTGATGACATATCTGCATTATCTAATGTAAATAATTCATTTCAATATCTTTATGCAACACGTAATTTAATTACTGCTATACCGCCAGTAGTGGGTACCATGACGAGATTACAAACATTAATGTTAGAGAACAATAAGATCAAAACTATACCACTATTCATGCAAAATTGTATTGAATTAAGACACTTCACCATTAATTCAAATCTTCTAGAAGGAAAAATACCTGATTTAACAGCCTTAACGAAATTAAGCGCTTTTTCAATAGAAATGAATAAATTACGATCTGTAGATTTTATCGCAGAATATCCTTCGTACAAGAATACAATTTACGACTATTTCTATTATGACGATCAGGAAATGGTCGATGAGAACGAGTCAATTACTAAACTTACCGGTGAATCCGTAACATTTACAATGTTCACAGATAATAGATACAGCCCAACTGACACTTATCAATGGTCAAAAGATGGAGTTGTAATTCCAGGTGCAACCAACAGGCAGTATACAATTTCAAACTTAACAATTCAGGATAGAGGTTCTTACACTTGCGTTTCAAAAAATTCGCTAATAACCACTCAAAAAGCTGGCCAGCTCTTTATTTTATACAGACGTTCTATTGATTTAAGAGTGACACCTCCCACCTGCTATAGCGTTCCGGGAGAAATAAAAACACCAACGGAAATCATTGCTCCACATGAAAACACTACTTTTTCACTTGAAACTACGGCTACAAATATTACCTATCAGTGGACTTTATATGGCGAAAATAACGTTATTGTAGCAACACCAACAACAAGTACTGCAACACAATCTTATAATTCACCTGGATATTATCTTACCAATTTAATAGTTACAGAGCCAAATGGCTGTAAAACCTATTTCAATAAAACGATAAAAGTATGTGCTTCTGTTACCGGGCAGATTGAAATTCCCACAGAATCAATTGTCACAAATCAGGTAGTTCCTTTTACTTTTAATACAACCAACACCAATATCAATTATAGTTGGACATTTTATAATTTAGATAATTCTGTTCGTTCTTACGAGACAGGCAGCAGTGTTAGTAAATCGTTTACCTCTCCCGGAAATTATCGTATTAATTTAGTGCTTACCGACAGAACGCTGGCATGCAAAACTTCTATTGACAAAATAATAACAGTAACAGGTCAATGTGATATACCAGGAACAATAGAATCAAATCCTGGTGATGAAGCAATAACTTTATATCAATCTGTTTATTTTAGATTTGATACTGAATCTACTTCTTTAAATTATAAATGGACTATTACTACTCCTGATAGTTCTACTACTGAAATATCTACAGATCAAAATGCCTTCTACTATTTCCAAAGTGAACCAGGTACTTATAAAGTTACACTGGAGGTTTCAGATTCTAACGGATGTTCTGTAGTTCATGAGAAAATATATAAACTTGTGTACAATTGCGATTGGTCCACATACAGCGGTGAAATCTTAAATATGAATTATTTGTACAACGAGAATATTTTATTAAACGGTCCAAATACCTTTCAGTTTTATCCATATAGTGGCACTGATTTAAGTCAAATGTCACTTTTGTGGGAATTGTTAAACAGTGATGATCAGATAATAGATTCTGCAACCACGGAAGAATTTACTTTTAAGCCGACAACATTAGGTTATTATACTTTAAGATTTCAAACTACTGACAAAAATGGTTGTATAAACCAATTTTCCACTGCTTTAAAAAGTGTAGACAGCTGCATATATAGTGATGAAAAATTAGATGGGTTTATTGCTTTAGATGATGAAGATCCTATAGAAGTACCAACGATAGAAATTAACCAGACAAAAGAGCTATCATTCCACCCTTATCAAGAAACAACAACAATCTATACGTATAAGTGGGAAATTTTCAATGCAAATGATCAATTAATAGACTTTGGAAATCAGGAAACGAAATCATTAACCCTTCCATCGGCAGGTTTTTACAAAGTAAGCGTAGACATTGAAAATGGAGCCGGTTGTATACTTCATTTTTCAAAACCTGTTCGCTGTTTAATTCAGAATTCATGTACTACTGAGAATCCAAAATCGGAGATCGTAAAAAAAGTATATAAAAATTTGCTAAAAAATCTAATAGTAAGATCTCTTAGTGGTGAAACAGATAGCCAAATTAATGCAAGTCGTGCAACTACTGAATTTACCGCTTTAAAGCCTTATATAACTAATGGCATAAAGGATAAAATCTATAATTATACAACTACCCGAGATAGTCAAGGTAAATTAACCAACATAAGATTCTCATTCTCACCCGATAGAGATTACGATGCACAAGTATCAGTAACAAAAGGGATATGGAATTATGAGCAATATTCGGATGAAACAATTCGTCAATTTTCTTTACGTATTGAGTCTGAAATTTATATAGACTTAAGCCAGTTTACATCTTCTGACAATTATTTAATTTCTTGCTACAATCAGAAAGCACAAATTACAACTCAGGCGAAATTTGCTTTAGAATCAAAAGATTGCTATCATGAGTCAGAAGTTAGATATATTGATTTTTGCCCATCGGAAGCTTGTCTGCCTACCTTTGGAATTATTCGAACGGGACAAAGCATAACATATCCAACAATCCAATCAGGTAAAAAGTCAAAAAAATCTGACTCAAAATTATAAATCATTTAAGATAAAATATATGCTATTTGAATATGAATTGTAGCATAAAAAACAATAGATAACTGGATTATGGTAAACGATTTTAAAATAAAAAAATATTGGATAATCACGCTATGCATGATGTTTTGTTCATTTGTCTCTTTTGCGCAAAAACTTAGCGATAAAGAAATCGGATTTGATGCAGACAAGGTAATTTCTTCTTCGAAAGCACAAGGTCTTACATCTGAATTAATTACAAAAAAAGTTACTTCAATGCGAGATTTGTATACAAGCAAGTATATAACAATGCAGAAAAGTAAGATGGAATTTTTAAAGGAAATAAAACTCAGAAACACTCCTAAAACTATTACCAAAACCAATACTAGAAGTACTGCAAAAACAGCTGTAGATCCAGATATTTCTCAGACAGAGAGACAAGGTCTTCTCGCACTTTATAATAGCACTGCAGGGGAAAACTGGAATAACAATACGGGCTGGACTAAACTTAGCAATTCTAATATTAAAGTAACAGAGTTATATGGAGTAACAATAGAAAATGGTAAAGTTATCAAAATTCAACTGTACGATAACCACTTAAATGGTACGCTTCCAGCCGACATAGGACTGCTAACAAATCTTCAGGAAATTAACTTATCGACTAATAATATATATGGAGCACTACCTTCAGAGATAGGGCAATTAAAAAATTTGGAAACACTAGGTATAAGTCAGACAAACTTAAGTGGAACAATACCAAAAGAAATAGGGCAGTTAACCAACATTAAAGACATCTCTTTAGTCAACAATGCCTTAACAGGAACAATACCCGCTGAAATCGGGTTATTACAAAATTTGCTGTATTTTTCTTTATATGGTAATCAAATGTCAGGACCTCTTCCTTCGCAAATCGGGCAATTAAGCAATCTAGTTTATCTGGATCTAACAGGAAGTCAATTGGGAGGTACAATACCAACAGAACTACAATCACTAACAAATCTTGAGGGGTTGCTTTTAGCAGGTACTGGATTAAGCGGGACACTTGATGTATTGAAGCCGCTAAAAAAATTGGTACGATTAGAGATAGGTAGTAATCAATTAACAGGAACAATTCCACCTGAGTTTGGTCAGTTTTCTAATTTGGACGATCTTGACCTTAGCGGTAATCTTTTGACTGGTTCTATACCTATCGAATTATTTTCACTGCCAAGACTTAGAGGATTGGGGTTAGCAGGAAATAAGTTAACAGGATCAATTCCTCACCAAATCGGTCAATTAAAAAATCTTAATTACTTATACTTATCGGGTAACTTACTAAACGGCTCTATACCCGCACAAATTGGCCTTCTATCCAACCTTCAGGCAATATATCTAAATGACAACAATTTATCGGGCTCACTCCCAACAGAAATGTCATCATTAAGATACATAAGGTCAGTAAATTTATCAAATAATAAATTAGAAGGAATTGTTCCCAATTTGACTACTTCAATTGATCTCTTTGCGCTTGACATCTCGTATAATAAATTCCGTTACATAGATTTTGTAGCACAATATCCTGTCTATAAAAAATATTGGCAGTTCTACTATGCCCCACAAGGTGTTACTGATGAAGAAAAAACGATTAACACTTTTATTGGTAATTCTGTAACCCTTGAAATGTTTACCGATGGACGCTTTACCAACAATGAAGAATATGTATGGTGTAAGCTTGCTAATAATGGAATTAATTATGCTTTACCAGTACCAGGAGCAACATCAAGAAAGCTTACAATTCCAGCTGTTCAATCCGGTGATATCGGAACTTATTATTGTATAGCCAGAAATCCGCAAATGACAGAATATGGAAATTATAATAAATATCTTGAGCTTTTTACAGATTTAATTCATGTAAAAATATCTCCTTGTAACCCTATTATAGCGGGAACAATTAAAACTTCAATTCCTAATCCTGAACCAAATCAACCTATAAATTTTTCGTTTGAAACTGCAAATACCGGTATAACCTTTAAGTGGACATTTTATGATTTAGACAATGTCACAGAAATAGCCACGTCAACCTCTGCACAGGTCTCCAGATCCTATAACACATTGGGAAAATACAAAATAAAACTAGTAATAACAGATTTGGAAGGTTGTAATGAAACTTTTGAAAAAAGTATAGCAATAACTAAAATATGTCCACCTGTTGTTGGAACATTAAAAACAAATTCTGAAGAACCTGTATTAAATTCTGAAGTAAAATTTTCGTTTGACACTGCAGCCACAGGATTAAGTTATTACTGGACATTTTATGATTCCAACAATATAACTGTAAAGGATATACAAAAAACTCCTGTTGCAACACAATCCTATACCACCTCTGGCACCTACAAAATAAATTTGGCGGTGACTAATGAAACTACTGGTTGTTCAACTTCTTACGATAAAACAATCATATTTAGACCAGATTGTACCTTTTCCTGGAATCGTGATGGTGAAATTTATTCTCCAAATGATATTTATGGAAATAAAGAGGGAATACTTATCAATACTGTGTCTACTTTTACCTTTGGCAGATACAGAGCCCCTATACAAGGTTTAACGTATGAATGGAAATTATATGATGCAAATGGTGTCGTAATGCAATCAGGAAATACGATTAATTTTACTGTTACTGTAACAAAACTTGAAAATTACAAAATAACATTAAGTGTTTCAGATTACAATGGCTGTACTAGTTATGAGAAGACCCTAATAGCAAAAGATCCTAACGATTGTATCATTCCAAGCAAGGATCGTTTTAATGATCAGGTATCGATCCAGCTAAATGATTACAGAGGAGCAGCGGTTGGTGTAGAAACAACAATGGGTATAGGCTACGTTAATGGATATACAGAGTCAAATTTCACTTTCATCTGGAAAGCATATAATGCAAACGGAGTATTAATTGGCTCAGGTAATCAACCTCGTTTCCTTATCACATTTCCTTCAATAGAAGAGTACAGGATAGAACTAGAACTTAAAGATAATGCCGGTTGTAAAACTTATTATACAAAATTAATAACACCTTTAACGTATTGTGAGTTTAGCAACGATGATCGATATGGTGAAATCTCGCATTCTGAGGTTAACCTGAATGAAACGAATGATATCACTTTTTATCCTTATTATTCATCGGAAAACTTCACATATCACTGGGAGGTAGTTAATTCAAAAGGGGTTTCAATAATTTCTTCAGATCTTGATACATTCCCACTAACGCTATCAGTTGGAGGGAATTATGAAATTCATCTAACGGTTAAAGATATTGTTAATGGCTGCGAAAGAGAAATTATTCAGGATCTTCAGTGTATCATTGACAATTCCTGTACTAACACCAATCCGAAATCCGAAAAAGTAAAAGCGTTGTATGAAGATCTTTTAGTAAATCTTATTTCCAGATCTATACAAGGAGAAACAGATGCGCAGATTAATGCAAGTGCACCAACTGCAGAATTCCTGGCACTAAAATCCTATATCACAAACGGATCAAAAGATAAAATATACAATTATGTATCTACATCACGTAATGGCACTGAATTAAACGGCAGAGAGAAAATATTTGGGGCCCGTTTTTCCTTTTCTCCGGACAGGGAATATGATGTGGATGCCATCATTGGCTGGGGTGTTGGATATGATCCTAAAAAAACAACTTTAGCTCAACTCAAAGCTATTGTCAAAGATTCGGTTTATACTGATTTAAGTCAATATATAACTTCAGAAGAATTTATAACTTCTTGCAAAACCCGATATAGTGGAGGAGGAAAAATGAGTAAAATGATGAATCGTTCCTCTTTAGATTACTGCAGCTTTGGCTCACAAATCAGGCATATCGATTTTTGCCCTGGAGAAGTTAACACCTGTGATCCGGCAATAATTGGCTCAATAATAACACCCGGACAATCTGTCTTTACAAACGAAAATGCTAAATTCACATTTGATACATTTAATACTAATTTAACTTATACCTGGAGTGCTACAACAGAAGACGGAGAAGTTCTTAACACAACTGAGCCTGGTATAGATGTAAAAACATATACTTATAAGTTTAAATATGAGGGTGGTTATATAGTTACAGCCGTTCTTAAAGATCAATCTGGTTGTACTGCAACATTTAGACGTTATATAGCTGCTCGTGATACCCATTGTGCAAATGCTCCTTATGGCTTTAAATTTGAAACTGATGCTACAAATTTAAATTATACATGGACAGCTAAAGACACCAATGGAAATATTGTTAGTACAGCAACTAATACAACAGGTTTGTTCACTTTTACACCAACTTTACCTGGAAATTACAACATAGAAGTAACAACTGATAGTGGAGAAATTTGCGAGACAGTATTTTCTAAATATGTAGAAATTATAAGTTGTCAAGGTTCTGTTTCATGTACACAAGATAATCCTTTAACTTCTAGAGTACACACCCTGTTTATTAATCTAATCAACAAACTTGTTAGTACACCAAATGGTACCGATGTAAATGTTTATGCTCAAAGTGAGATTGCTGCTTTCGTTCCTTACACTTTGGGTAAGGGTGGTAAAATATATAAGTTTGTTAATACCAACACGTATATATCCTTCTCTTTCTCTGATGACACATTTAAAAGTGATGTAACCTTGCCGAAATCAGCAACGGGTACAATTACAAGTGTTGATTTAAGTAGATTTTATAACGCGCAGGCTATAACACCGGTTACTACTAATTATAGTGATGGTACTTATAATATTACAAGCGGAGATGTTGAAAATATCAATTTCTGTCCTTCTCAAGAATGTACACCTCTTGTTGGAACAATCACTATTGTAAAAAGAACAGCTAACGCGACAAAACCTGCGTCGACAGTATTACCTACTAAAACTTACAAATATGAAGGAATATGGTTAAGCAATGCGACACAACAACCTGAGGTTAATGCCTGGGTTGACTACAAAGATGCTTCTGGCGTGCAAAAACGAACTGTAATAGGAGCCGTAACTAACGGATGTAAAGAAATTATTGCTTCGAGTATTGTAAGTACAAATGGTGTTGACGTTTGCTCTGATTGTAAGGAACTTCATGTTGAAAGTCAAAACACAGAGTTATGTTATAACGTAACCTACCTGGATTGTTCAGGACAAATAAAAACACTGGTTACAGATGCAACAACAGTATTTCCGGGTAAAAGAATTATTAGCGCTGTACAACAAGCCTGTAATTCGACCAGTCCTCCGCCTGTAGAAACAAGTAAAACAACAACAAGTACTAGTTCAAGAATATAACACTTAGATAAAACACACTAATTGTTTTAACAAAACAAGTAGTTATAAAAAAGATAATTAGATTATGGTAAACAATCTTAAAATAAAAAAATACTGGATAGCCACTCTTTGCATGGTGTTTTGTTCATTGTCTTCTTTTGCTCAGGAATTAAGCGATGCAACTATAGGTTTTGATGTAATGAGAACGACTGTCTCTTTAAGAGAGCATGGTGTTAAAGATAAAGATATCGAATCTGGGATTTCTATGATGCGTGATATGCAAAAACGTCAGTACCTGGAAATTAAGAAAACAGAAAATGAGGTTATACAAAACTTAAAACTTAGTGTAAACGCTAGCACAAACAAATCATTAGCAATTACAGAAGTATCTCAAAGTGAAAAAGATGCTTTATTCGCTCTTTATAATAGTACCGGTGGAGCAAATTGGAAAAATAAAACAGGTTGGGATTTCTCTACTCCTGTCACTAGTTGGGAACCAACAACACAAACTGGTTGGTTTGGAATTACTGTTATAAATGGTACTATCCAAGCAATAAATTTACAAAATAACAACCTGACTGGTGTTATTCCTCAAGAAATAGGACAACTAGTTAACTTAACTATTCTATCCCTTGGTACAAATAAATTAGCTGGTATTATTCCGGCAGAAATTGGATTGCTTACTAAGTTAAATTCCCTATCAATATCAGGGAATCTTTTAACAGGAATTCCTGTCGAATTAAATCAGTTATCTAATCTAGCATATCTATACCTTAACAGTAATAAATTAAGTGGCAATTTTCCAAATCAAATTCTCAATTTAACTAAATTAAATACTCTTTACTTAGATATGAATCAATTTAGTGGAAATGTACCACCACAAATTGGACAGCTAATTAATTTAACATTCTTAAACTTAAATCTAAATCAATTTACAGGAAATATACCAACAACGATAAGTCAGTTAACAAAATTAACAACCTTAACGATGAGAAATAATCAATTGGATGGTTCATTACCAATTCAACTTGGTCAATTAATTAATTTAAGAGAATTGTATTTTGATGTAAATAATCTAAGCGGTAGTATTCCCGTTGAATTATCTCAATTAGTTAATCTTGAAATTTTAAATCTGGGTACCAATAAATATTTAACAGGTACTATACCTTACCAATTGGGTCAGTTATCTAAGCTAAGATACCTAATTTTATTTAATAATCACATTAGCGGATCCATCCCAAAAGAAATTGGCCTCTTATCAAATTTAGAAAATTTATTATTAAACAATAATTTATTAACAGGAAGTATAACAAAAGAAATTTTTAATTTACCAAAATTAAAATTATTATACTTAGATAATAACCAGTTAAATGGAAATATTCCTAATGAAATAGGTCAGCTTACTAATGTTCAAGAAATACAATTTCAAAATAATCAGCTAACGGGTTCTATCCCATCTGAAATCGGTTTACTTTCGAATCTAAGTAAATTACTTCTTTCATTTAATCAGTTAACTGGAAATATTCCAAATCAAATGGATAATTTATCAAGATTGACTGCTTTATTAATAGATAATAATCAATTAGAAGGTGTAATTCCAAATTTAAATATACCGTCATTACGCACTTTTCAATTCAATAATAACAAATTTCGTTTTGTGGACTTTGCAACTCAATATAGTTCATTTAAATCAAGACTTAATTTTTTTCAATATGCTCCTCAAGCTAAAATAGATAATGAGGAAACAATAAATTCACTTTCTGGAAAACAAGTAACCCTGACAATGGTTAAAGATGACAGGTTCACTGCTAATGATACTTATCAATGGTATAAAGGTGTTTCGCCAAATGGAATAGCCATTTCTGGAGCAACGACTAGACAATATACAATTTCAAACACAGCCACATCAAATACAGGAGATTACTATTGTTTATCTAAACATCCTCAAATTACAGATTCATATAATGGATACATGGGAGCAATTAGAAATCTTATTTTAGAAAGAAATCCAATACATTTAATAATATCCAATTGCCCTCCAACAGAAGGATCAATTACATCAACCACAGATAAATTCCACACCAATGCAGAAAGCAGTTTCGCATTTGAATCTACTGCTACCCGTTTAACCTATGAGTGGTCTGTAACTCCTGCAAACGGAACAGCAACATCGAACACGCTAAATTCATATACGCATACTTTTACAGAAGCGGGAGATTATGAAGTAAAACTGGTGGCTACCGATGCAAATGGATGTTCTACTACATTTACAAAAACTGTAAAAGTAGAAGACAGATATTGCGCTAATGAACCTGTTGATTTTGCATTTAATACTACTGAAAGTAATTTAACATACAACTGGACAAGTACGGACTCTCTTGGAAGAATTGTACACAGAGAAACAAACGCCACCGGACTTTATACTTTTACACCGCAGGTTGCCGGTGAATATGTTATTGAATTGGTGGCAAGCAGTGCAACAAGCTGTAAAACGTTATTTAGTAAAAACATCATTATTGATGACTGTGTACCGTATATTTCTTGTACCAAAGACAATCCTCTTTCTCCGGAAATACACCGTTTGTTTATCAATTTAATTGGCAAATTGGCAAGTACACCAACCGGAACTGACGTGAACATTTATGCACACAAAGAGATTGCAGCTGTAGCGCCTTACACCGCAGATTTAAGAGCTAAAATTTACAATTTCACCAATACCAATGAAGCGGTAAGTTTTTCATTCTCTGCCACTGCTGCAGAAAATGAAATCTATATACCGAAATCGGCTTCGGGGTCAATTACTGCTATTAACTTAGAGAAATATAAAGATGCATTAACATCAACTATTGTCGCTACTAGTTATACCAGCGGAACTATAAATAAATCTGACGGACATGTTCGTAATATCGATTTTTGTCCTAAAGAATTATCGTGTGTTTCTCACATTGCACTTGTTGTAGACGAATCTGGTTCTCTTGATGCGTCTGAAATTAATAAAATCAAAAAACAACTGAAATTATTTGTTGCACAACAAGCCTTTACAAATGATGATATAGGTTCTAATATTCACGTTTCGATAACGGGAATGTCTGATAGCGATGCCAATACAAGAACTGATTTTATTGCACCAATCAAAATGACTGCGGGCAATGTAGGAATGTTCAATGCATGGATCGATAAATTAGGAAAAAGATATGGTGAAACTGGAGTTAGCCAGGCTTCTGACTATTGGAAAAGTGGTCTGGACGGAGCTTTAGCTTACACTATGAAACCAACCTTTGTTTTAATGATTACTGACGGTGCACAAACTGCAAGCGTTCAGGGATTAAAAGAAACTTTGGCAAAATTTGACAATAACAATAAAACGGTAACGGTTCCTAAACTTCCTCACTTATATGTAGTGGGAATCGAAAATGGAAATTATGTAGACAGAGATTCTTATACCACTAAATTGTCCAGAGATGAAGATCCTAATTATAATCCAACTTTGGCAACAAATAATAGTCTGACAGCTAAAACAACGCCGTTACTTACTAAATCATTACAATATTTATTAGGTCTTTCGTCTACTGAATTCCCGGTGTCTGATATCAATCAATTTAATATTGGTACTTATTACGGGCACTCAAATTTTGATTTACTAGCTTCTGATGAAACTTATTTTGCTGATAAAGTTGTCACAGGTCACTTTGCCTGCGGTGTTCCGGCTGTAAAAGATTTTTGTGATGACTGTTTCTCTTTCAAACCAGAACCCGGAAAAGAATATATCCTGAGTGCCTGGGTTAAAGAAGAATCAGTTGAACAGGTTAAAAACTTTACGAATCCATTAATCAAATTGGTGTTTTATAACAATAAGGAAGCATTGGATATTGAGGCACAAAAAATTGCCGAATTACCAATAAAAGCAACTGGAGATATTATTGACGGATGGCAGCGAGTGGTTCAAAAATTCAAAATCCCAACTAATACAATTACAATAGGTATTGAATTAGAAAACCTAAGTCCAAGTATTCCGGTTTATTTTGATGACATCAGGATTCATCCTCTTCAGGGAAGTGTTAAATCATTTGTTTACGATCCTGAAACATTCAAACTGATGTCTGAACTGGATGAAAATAACTATAGTACTTTCTATGAATATGATAATGAAGGAGGTTTGGTTCGTGTTAAAAAAGAGACTGCAAAAGGAGTCAAAACCATTCAGGAAACCAGATCAGGAAATGTAATCAGTTCAACAACAACAAATCCTTAAAAGTATGATTAGAAAAATACTATACGTATGGGTTTTATTCAGTAGTTGTTTAGCACATACACAGACGGTAAATCAGGTTTTTCAAAAATTAGCCAAGCAATACAGTGACGCTAAACCTTTGCAATACAAATCAAGCTATACTTTGTATAAAGATTTTAATTCTAAAAAAATCGAAGAAAGTTACAAAGGCATTTATTATAAAAATGCAGATAATGAGATTTACACCAAAATTGGAGATACGGAAATGCTGAATTCAAAAACAGTTTCTCTTAAGATAAGTAACGCCGAGAAAGCAATTGAAATTTCAAATCCGTTGCCAAATTATGCAGGCGATTTTGATATGAAACCTCTGCTTGAACTCTGTAAAATTGAAAAATTTGTGGATTACAAAACATATTGGGAAATAACTATGGTGGCAAATACCTATTCTGGCCTTCCCTATTCAAAAATTGTAGTTCAGGTAACAAAAAGTTATTTCTTGCAAAAACAAACTTTTTATTACAACACGGCAGTCAATTTTTCTAAAGATTATCGAAGTCCGGATCCACATTATCCGAGGTTAGAAATAATCAATACGAATTTTAACAGAAATCCGGTTAACGCTACGGTTTTTAATACCAAAACCTACTTTACAACATCGGCTAAAAAACAAATTGTTTTAGTAGAAAGATTAAAAAAGTACGACCTTAACGATCAAAGAGTTATTTCCAATAAATAAAATAAAAAATAGATATATGTATATCAACAAGCATCTAATAGCATTTATATTTACACTATTTTCATTGTTTGCATTTAGCCAGCAAGAGGAGACTTTGGGCGACAGAAAACAAGGAGATGACCTGAACAGAAAACCAACATTGAGCGTTAAAGATTCTAAATATGAAGGTTTGGGACAGCCAACTGTTTTTGCATCAGTTAAACCGGGCGTAACAATTCATTTTGGATTTGATGATAATCTCACAGATTTAGCCGCTTATGCTACTGTATATTATAGTGAAATTGAATTGGACGTATGGCCTTACAATAACAGCGGAATTAAGGCTGCTGCCGCAACAAGGGTTACACTAAAGATAAAACATGATAATGTAACAAAGGGAAAATCTTTTAATGATTATGCTGTTTATCGACTTCCTGGTGTTCACAAAGCTGATGTGGAAGTAGCCTCTATCAAATATACAGATGCTAATAATGCTGTTTTAAGTATCTCTAATTCTCCGGCTTATCTGGCTTTAAAGTTTACTACAGAGCGCTACTACAATATGCAGCTAAGTGCCAGTCAATATACATCAGTATTTCCTATATCGCACAATCTTATCAAATACAACGGATTAACAGAAGAAACTGTTAGTACAGGTGCCGAAGAGTTAATCATTAACTGGACAAAAGATGCTGTTGCTCCGGCTGTTGAATATGAACTTGAATGGACATGGATTGATAACTATGGTAAAGAAAACAATAAATTAGCTCCGGAAGATATTGCTTTAACAGAGCAGGATTTTAAACGTAACAGTACAAGAATACAGACCAAAGATGTTAGCTACAGAATTCCGCTGATCTATTCTAAAGGATATTTGGTTTATCGTATCAGACCTGTTGGACGTTTTCTTGATAATACTTCTAAAAACTTTTATGGCCAATGGTCAAGTGGTATAACAGATAATTTTACCAAAGTAAGCAACTGGCCTCACGTGATTGAAATAGATCAGGCGCACGAAAAAGGAAAAAAGAACTGGCAATATCAGGCTTCTTTTGCAGAAGACGGAAAAAAGAAAGAAGTTGTAAGTTATTTTGACGGTAGTTTGCGTAATCGTCAAACCGTGACAAAAACCAATACTCCGGGAGAAGAAATCTCAGGAACACAAAAAATAAATACACAAGGAAAAGCTATTGTTGGTGAAGTTATTTACGATACTCAGGGAAGACCTGCAATTGAAGTTTTGCCGGCTCCGGTAAACTCATCAGGAATTCATTTCTACGATGATTTAAATAAAAATGCGGGCAATACTATTTATTCTCATAATGATTTTGACTGGGATAATCCATCAGTTACAGATTGTACTCCAATTCCTGTTGCGATTATGTCAAATGCAAATGGTGCCGGTAAATATTATTCGGAAAACAATGCTACTTACAAAAACTATAAAGATTTAGTACCAAATGCAGCGGGATATCCTTTCTCTCAGGTAGAATATACTCCGGATAACACTGGAAGAATCAAAAGAAAAGGCGGCGTTGGAAAAGACCACCAAATTGGTACCGGTCATGAAATGCAATATTTTTACGGACAGCCAAAACAAGAAGAGTTAAACCGTCTGTTTGGTTATAAAGTAGGTGATTTTTCACGTTATAAAAAGAATATTGTTATTGACCCAAATAAACAAGTCAGCGTAAGCTATCTTGATCCTCAGGGAAGAACAGTTGCCACGGCACTTGTAGGAGATAATCCTAAAGATGCACAAGGTAACTCAACGCTTGTTTCTCTCGAAGATGAAGCAGACGAAACACTTCATCTTAAAACAACGACCAACTTATTATCAAACAATGATAAATATGCGTCTGGTAATAATGGTATTGAAGAAGATGGTATTCGATTGAATACTCCTGTTTCAGTAGTAAAAGAAGGAGAAATTAAATTTGCTTATACCTTGACCAAAACAGCAGGTTCTTTTACAGATGTTTGTCTTGCCGCAAAACAATATCCATTTGTTTACGACTGGTCAATCGCTTTAAAAAATGACTGTGCAAATGAATTGCTTATTCCTTCAAATTCTTTATCCTTAAAAATTGGCACAGAAAGTATAACTGCTTCTGCTCCTGTTTCTTTAAGTTTCGAAAAAGCATACACAGCATTAGACGCAGGTAATTTTCTAAAAGTCGGGACTTATCCTTTAAGCAAAGATCTTCGCATAGATTATGATGTATTAAACAGATATGCAGATGACTATATAGCCCAATTAAAATTAGACAAAAAATGTTTGCCTGATTATACCGGCTTAGATCCTGATATTACAGAAGAAGATTGTAATGTAACATGTAAAAGCTGCGAAGAATCATTAATATGTGATAATCTTAGTCCTGAAGAATGTGCTGCTTTTAAACTAAAACTTTCTGCTGATACTGCCGATCTTGGCATAGTAGCCAATAGGGAAACTCAGGTTTTAGAAGCAGAAAAGCAGTATGTTATTAAAAACCTTAATGCATTTTTTACAACAACTACATTCGCTTACAACGGATCACAATTTACAGGAACAGATGGGGATCAAAACGTTATTGCACAAAAAGATATCCTTACAAAAGTAACTGCTTATAAATTTGAATTTAGAGGTTTATTATCAGGATGCCGTGAATTGTGTAAACAGCCTGTGAATGTTTGTAATCTTAATTTAGAAGTATTATTGAGTGACGTTAGTCCACACGGACAATACGGTTCTGTAGATGGATTAGAATCAGAAGATGATGAAATCAATGATCCTGCATCAAGTAAAATTACAGATCCGTTAAGTGTCTTTAACGACCAAAACCAACTTATCTACGGCGGTTACAAAACTGTTACGGTTACTGATTCGATTACTAATGAAACTGAAAACATAAAAATTTCAAACTACAATTGGAGAAATCCTTCCGGCGTATCTTATAAGGAAGAAGACGGATCTGTATCTAAAATCAGAGTACAATTAATTGGAGATGGAGTTTACAAACCAAGTCTGGTTGACAATGTAACGTTAACAGAAAACGATCGTGATCCGGACAGTGATGATCCAAATGTATATCTGGTAGAACCTAAATATTTAGAATATGTAGCTGACTTTATTCCGTTATGGAAACCAAGTTGGGCAAATGCCTTATTACCGTACCACCCGGAATATCAATATTATATTTATAATTCGGCAATTTGCGAGAAACTAAACACAAATGGCGATAACTCTGACGGTTTTGATGATAAACTAAGAGAAATTGATTATGCGAATGCAGAAACCGGCGAAATTAAAGATGTAAATAATAAAATATTTGCAACAGACGGAATAATTATAAAATTATTAAACATTGGTGCTCAAAATGCAGACAGTGATCCTTATTATACTTCTAAAAATAATTTGGAATCACAGGACGATTTCAGACTTAGAAAAGATTTAATGAGAGAAGCAACAACCATCAATTTTGATGGTATTAAGATGGCAAATGGCAAAAGATTAAATATGCTGCAAACCTCTTATTATTTTGCTATTTATACAAACGGAATTACGCCTGAATCAGAATATGAAGATTTTATCAGTTTATCTACAGCAGATTTATTGGCAAAAATCAACAATATTCAGGATCCAATCTTAAAACAAAGAATCTGGACCAACTTTAGAACAAATTATACTGCGCTTAAACAAAAAACAAGAACTGTTTTCTCTCATGTTTTTGCTGCTGTAAAAAACAATTACAATGATTGTATTGGTAACGCTGAAAGTACAGACACTTTTGTCACTTTGTTCAAAAAATATGATGCCGTTAAGTATGCTAATAATAAAACTAATTACCAATGGATTACAGAATTAATAGACGCAATTCCTGATAATCCGGCTATACCGGCAGGAAGTGAAGGAATTGAATGGGCTTGCTCTGAAGAAACTTCCTCTTTATATGCCAATAAAGAAAAACGTTTTGTACCGGCTGATTTTGGTTATGACTCTTCTCTTGAAGATGCTCAGGCAATCGCCGATATGACAACCAAGACAGAATCTGCCATGTATATGGAGACAGGAAAATGTCCGATGGCTTCTGAAATGGAATATTTCTTAAAAGGATTGGTAGATACAAAAATACAGCCTAATGGTCTACTTATTAGCGGTTTCAAAACTACAAGTATGCCATTCCTGACTAAAAATTTATTTAACGCTCAGGTTAATCCAAGTTTTAATTTAGCAACAGCTTCAGAAACGCCAAAAATTAAAACTTTTGAAGATGCTTCCGGAGCTTTAAATATTGGTTTTACTTATTTGGGTAATGATATTGCAACACCAATCGAATTAAGATTTGTAAACAATAGTTCTTACTATCAGGATGCTTGCGGTAATAGTCCGGCTGCACCAAAATGGGAAGATATCGTTGGTTTTAAAAGCTTCTATTATATTCCTGAATCTTATGACAGAGAAAGCCAAACATACCAATTCCAGATTATCGGAATTGTAAAAAGAAAAACAGCATCAGGATCTAATTGTACAGCTCCTGAAGAAATAATTATTCAGGGAACAACAAAAGCGAGAGTTGGTGAATGTGGCTACTTAGCAGAAGCTCCTTGTGATAAAAAAGACAGATTTGATGAATCGTTTAGAAAATTAGTACTTAATCTGCAATCTTCTAGTACACTTAGAAATGCTGATTTGGATATTACTGCAAATCCTGTTTTTACAGATGGATATCTTTATACGTATTTGGGCATTAAACAAAACGATGTTGTAAAATGGAAAAACACTGCTGATGGTGTTTCGATTTCGGTAAATGATGAAAAACGTGTTAATTTAAATCTTGGAAGTTATACTTTAGGATCAGAGCGTATTTCTAATATCGTAATAGGAAATCAACAGGGAAGCTATAATCTTGTGAGAGTAACAACCAGAAGAATATTATTTTCAACCAGACAGGTATCTGCAAAAATTACATCAGGAAATACAAACAGACCACTTTATTTAACTTGTTGTTCTCCTTGCGGCGAATGGGATTTAAATGGGAATGGTTTAGGAGATGCATGCGACAACGAAAGCCCAATCTGTGGTAATATAGATACAGATGGTGACGGAATTTATGACAATTGCGATAACTGTCCTAATACACCAAACCCAGATCAAAAACCTTGTAACATCTACACTCCTATTACATCTTGTTCTGTAGTAGCAAATGATGAGCTTACTTATGAAAACAACATCAAAAACATATTAAACGATTTCTTAATTACAAGAAATCATGAGGTAAATGCTGATGGTGATTTCTATAAATCAGGCTCTGTTTCAAGCTATAGCCCGATTAGTACTTTTGTTAGGGATTCTAAATTAGTATCTCATTTTCAAAAAGAAAGAACAAGATATACAGAGAATAACTTTAAAGCTGTTGTAATAGACAAATATTCTATTGTTGCAGAAAATACATTGGTAAGCATCAACTTTGATGAAAATTCAGGATCAGTTTACAACAGAAACTTCATTAATTTCTATGATATTAATATAAAAAATGCTAAACGTATTAACTATATAGATGTTACAAGTGATTTAACATTTAAAATCAACTTTGTAGACAGTCAGGGTCGTACGCAAACACAAAACGGTGGTAAAATTTCTCACTACACGTTTACAAAAATTACAAGTTCAGAAGCTAAAGCTCCGGCTGTATCTTTCTGTCCGTTTATGTCAGAGACTTATCCGCCTAAAACAACGAGTAAACAATCGATGAATAGTGCTGACGATTTATATGTTTCTGTTTCTAAAGACGGACAAATTATCGCGGAAAATAAAATGGCATTATCTGCGAAATCAGCAAAAAATGCTGTTGTTAAATCAATAGAAGCAGTTACTCCGGTTTTCAGCTGTTCTGATTTATGTATTCCTGTAGCAGTTGCTCCGGTTGTTTGTGGTACAAAATGGTTAACTTACAGACAAATGATAAGCGGCCTGGTTCCGGATTATAAAATCCCGGAAAACCTGGATACAAATGCTACTTATTTCTGCGAAGCTAATTTTGGTTACATCAGTACTGATTATTTACAATACTTAACCAAACTTGAAATTACAAGTACAAAAAATCCATTATTTTTAACATTAAGTGAATTTGGTTCAACTAAATTAAGATACGGAAATACTGTAACAAGTTCTGTCGTTAATGAATACTATAACTATGTCCAGTCGCAAAAAATAAACCCTACCGAAGAATTATTACTTTGGTATCAATTTGCTGATAAATATGCTATAGATAATAAAATTTGTCCACCGGCAATAATGGTTCCTACATTTGACTTGGAAATTCCTGTTGAACCGGGAACAAAAACGCCATGTGAACTATATGCTAACACCGTTAAAGCGGCAAATAAACAAGAAATTGAAAATACTTTTTATGCAACTAAAAAAGAAGAATTCAGACAAAACTATCTGAAAGCTGCTTTTGAGGGATTAACAGAAACCTTAACTCAGACTTCTTTAGACAAAGAGTATCAATATACTTTATATTATTATGACCAGGCAGGAAACTTAATTCAGACAGTTCCGCCACAAGGTGTGCACAGATTAGCGCCAACTTCAGATGCTACAATAAAAGATGTGAGAGCAAACAATCCGGAAAAAGTAGACATTACTGCCGTAAATGGCGTACCTGTTGCTCCGGATCATAAAATGCAGACGCAATATCGTTACAATTCACTAAACCAATTGGTGTGGCAAAAAACACCGGATGGAGGTGAAACTAAATTTGCATACGATGCTTTAGGAAGAATTGTGGCTTCGCAAAATGCAAATCAGTCAAAAAGTGCTCCATTATTCAGTTATACAAGATATGATGGTCTTGGCCGAATTACTGAAGCAGGACAATTTGAAGTGAAATCTGGTGTTACAATAAACATCAATGAAAACGGAAGATTAGTTTTTGGAACTGCTGCTTCTAATGACTTAGTACCGGTTGATGCTGTAGAAGATAAATTCCCTTACAGCCAGGGATCAAGTTTTGATCAGGTTACTAAAACTTTGTACGATACTCCGGTTGCAAACACTGCAGATTGGTTTACCTCTTATGCAGCTGACAACAATCACAAAAGAGTTACTGCTGTTATGTATTATGATAAACTGACAACAGAAGTAACAGAAGTTAAAGCATACGATAAATACAATAATGCCATATTGTATGATTATGACGTACACGGAAACGTAAAAGAATTAATTCATCATACAAATAATAACTCAGAATTAATAAGATTAAATCAGGACCGTAAAAAAGTAGTTTACGATTATGATTTAATTAGTGGAAACGTAAATCAGGTAACCTATCAGCCTAATAGCACAAAAGATCAATTCATACACCGTTATGAATATGATGCAGATAACAGAATCAAACAAGTTTACACCAGTAAAGACAATGTAATCTGGGAAAAAGAAGCAAATTATCTTTACTACGAGCATGGTCCGCTGGCACGTGTAGAAATTGGAGATAAAAAGGTTCAGGGACTAGATTATATCTATACTTTACAAGGGTGGTTAAAAGGAGTTAACTCAGAAAAACTGGGTTCTCAATATGACGCAGGTAAAGATGGATTAATTGTTGCCAAAGATGCTTTTGGTTTTGCCTTAAATTACTATACCGGTGATTATAAGTCAAGATTTAATACCACATCTCAAAGTACTGTAGACAATAATCTATTTAATTTCAGTAAAGGAACTAATGGACTGGAAGGAACTTCTAACCTATACAATGGAAACATCAAAGAGATGATAACATCGTTGTTAGGTACAGACAAACAGCCAATTCCTACACAGTTTAATTATTACAAATACGATCAGTTGAATCGTATTAAGAGTATGGACTCTAAAGCTATTTCTTATACTGAAGGCGTGGCTAATTCTCCTGTTAACGGATTCAAGAGCGATTACAAATATGACAGAAACGGTAACATTACCTACCTAAACAGTTGGGCGCCTTTAGCAAATGGTGCATTGAACACAACTCAAATGGATAAGCTAACTTATAATTATTTAGCCGGTACCAATAAATTGACTCATGTTAATGATGCTGTTCCTAATAATGCTTTTACAAATGATCCTGCAAAACCAGATGATACATCATTAGATATTGACAATCAGGCTGCCAATAACTACGAATATGACGAAATTGGTCAATTAGTAAAAGATGCCAAAGAAAATTTAGACGAGATCAAATGGCGTGTTGATGGTAAAGTAGAATCCGTTACAAAAAGTAAAGGAGACGCAAGTAAACAGGTTGTTATAAGTTTTGAGTATGATGGTTTAGGAAACAGAATTGCTAAAACAGTAAAAACGGCTTCTGCAACCAATACAACATATTACCAACGTGATGCTCAAGGAAATGTGCTAAGTACGTACAAGATGGTGAACAATGGTGCAACTACCAAATACTACCTTATTGAACAGGATATTTACGGAAGCAGCCGTTTGGGAGTTGAAAGAGGCGAAAAAGAAATTACAGCAGATGTTTCGTCAGCACTTAAAAATTCAAAATATGTAACAGCAAGCGACAAAAATGCAATTGTTGCAAAAGTAGCAGAAACAATATCCGGAACATGGGGATTAGGATTTAACACAAGTGTAGGTACCGCTGTATGGAGTGTAAACTCAAAAAATGCAATCAATTTATTTGATAATAAAACACCAAAAACAGAAGCAGTATCTGTAAGTTCACATTTTAAAATTGCTCCTACTACTGAAGATACTAGTACTTTAGTTGCATTACACGGATCTTCAATTGAAGGAGGATTCCCTGATGATAACTCAATCTCGTACAGAAGTTCGATTATAATTGGAGTAAAAAAACAAGGAAATGGTTATACACCAACGGTATCATTATTAAAATACCGTCGTAACCATAATAAATATACCGTAAGAATCAAACTTAAAAAACGTACCCGCTACTCTTATAGAAGTTATGCAAGTGCTATAGATTATGAGGTGCGACCATCGGATAGACCTAATATGCCTATTATTTCTATCCCTGAAAAAGAATGGGATTTTAAAGCAGATATTAAACTGAATCAGGCTACGTCTAACTATGACATAACGATTAATCTTAATGGAAACATTTATACAGCTGTTGCTTCTCAATCTTATAATATTTTAAATGGAGAAGAAAACAAAGGAATGGATAAAGGAGATAAAAACCTGAACATACCAGTACCTTTTAATTCACTTGGAGCTACAATAATTCAGTACCGATCAGGAAATGATGATAAAAATGCTGTTCATAAAGCACTTAAGTCTGAAGTTTGCGACTTTACTTACAGCATCAATAACGGTGAAGAACCGGAAGATATTAAAGTTAACAAATTTAACCTTGACGAAGGCGGAGACAATACTGCCGCAAAATCTGATACCAATATATCAATGACGTTATTGGGTGTTAAATTTGCAAATACCTTCTGTAGTAATCCCGATGAAGATACAGATGGTGATGGTGTTATAAATACCAAAGACAACTGTCCGTTTATATTTAATCCTTTACAGGAAGACGGAGATAAAGATGGTGTTGGTGATGTTTGTGATAATTGTATTGCTATAGCAAATGGAAAAGAACAAAAAGACGTTGCTGGTGTAGGCAATCAATTAGATACAGACGGAGATGGTCGCGGAGATGCATGTGATAATTGTATAAAAACACCTAACTTTGATCAAATTGATAGTGATGGTGATTTAGTTGGTGATGTTTGTGATAACTGTAGAAATAAAGCCAATACAGATCAAAAAGACATTAATAACAATGGTATTGGTGATATTTGCGAAGGCGAAGACCAAGGAGAAGGAAATGAAGAGGTAGCCACAAGCCCATTTACTTCATACCGTTTTGTGGGAGACAAAAACTATGAGTTATCGAACCATTTAGGAAACGTACTTTCTGTAATTACAGACCGTCCTTTATTCGCATATAGTGGTCAGACTTATAGCTTCAATCCAGAAGTTCTTACGTTCTCAGATTACTATCCTTTTGGAATGCTGGTGCCGAATCGTCATCAAGACGCTAAAGAGTATCGTTATGGGTTCCAGGGGCAGGAGAAAGATGATGAGCTAAAAGGTGAAGGGAATTCGCTTAATTATACG